>CXWL01005365.1_pt1 | contig 54677 bp, 57 predicted proteins | sample 590931 | NCBI WGS metagenome assembly CXWL01 (sample SAMEA3498368, study PRJEB10139) | groundwater metagenome | biome: water well; material: biofilm material | place: Germany | collected 2015-04-27 | reverse complement strand
CCGATCACCTGGGTAACGACACACCGTTTGCATCACGCTTTTACAGACACGGATAAGGATCCGCATAGCCCTCGTGAAAAGGGTTTTTGGTGGTCTCATATCGGCTGGATATTTCGCGGTACTGCTCAGGTTAAGTCTTGGTCAATCATGCAGCGTTACGCTCCGGATCTGATGAAGGACCCATATCTACGATTTCTCGACAAATATTATTACGTGACGACGCTCTTGCTCTCAGCCAGTTTGTTTGCGATCGGCGGTTGGACGATGGTCGTCTGGGCGATATTCATGAGGATCACGGTCAGTTGGCATTTTACCTGGCTGGTTAATTCCGCAACACATTTGTGGGGCAGCCGCCGGTTTGATATTCGTGATGATTCGCGAAACAACGCTCTCGTCGCCGCCGTTACGTTTGGCGAAGGCTGGCACAACAACCACCACGCCTATCCAAGAAGTGCAAAACACGGCCTGACCTTGAAAGAATTTGATATCAACTGGTACCAACTACGCATTCTCGAAAAGCTCGGCCTCATCGAGAATGTCTACGCATACGATCTGGCGAGTGAGTCCGAGGAGCCAAAAGAACTGAGAAAGGCTGCTTAAGCGGAAAAAGTACAAGAGGGGAAAAGTGAAAAGGTGAAAAAGGAAGTCGCGCGACTTTTTCACTTTTCCACTTTTTCCCTTTTAAACCTTAATATCAAAGTGTGCGTCGACGGAAAACAGCCATATTCTTTTTGATATTAGGCATTTGCCTGATCGTTATCGCCGTCGCTCTAAATGTCGGCTGGATATTGCTCAATCTGCGCCAAGTCGCCTTGCTTATTTTCGGTATCATCTTTTTTGCATTGATAATAACGGGACTAACGCTAAACACGATCTTCCTTGTCCGCGAGATCCGCCGGAATGAGCAACACGATGCGTTTCTAAATGCGGTCACGCACGAGCTAAAGACACCGATCGCTTCGATCAAGCTCTATCTCGAAACGCTAAAGAATCGCGACGTTGACGAGGCTAAGCGACAGGAGTTTTACGACATAATGCTCGCCGACAATGCTCGCCTGTTAGGCACCGTTGAGCAGGTCCTACAGGCAAGTCGCACTCGCGAAAAGCAGAGATTGATGAACCTCACCGAGGTCGATCTTGGCATGTTGCTCGGCGATACGATAAAAACGGTATGCGGGCAGCAGCATTTGGACGAATCCGCTATGAGGCTGTCGGTACCGGCCGAAACGGTCAAGATCCTGGGCGATCGGGCAGAGTTGCACACTGCTTTTGGCAATTTGCTAGACAACGCCGTCAAATATTCAGGCGGCGTTCCAAAGATCTCCGTGAAACTCAGATCGAACGGCAAGACCGCCCAGGTTTATATAAAAGACAATGGCATCGGCCTTACGCGTGCCGATCTCAAACGGATCTTCAAGCGGTTCTATCGTGTGCCTGGCCAAACCGCGATGCCGGTAAAGGGCACCGGACTCGGATTGCCGATCGTCCGCTCGATAGTCGAAAAACACGGGGGCCGCATCGTCGCCGAGAGTAAAGGTGAGGGTAAAGGGAGCACGTTCGTAGTAAAATTGCCGACCGTATGAATATTCTGATCGTCGAAGACGAAACCCATCTGGCCGATGGTTTAAGGTTCAATCTTGAGGCAGAGGGCTTCTCGGCCGAGATCGCTGCCGATGGCGAGAGTGCCGATGCCCGTCTAAGCTCTTCGCGATTCGATGCGGTCGTTCTCGATGTGATGATGCCGGGAATGAGCGGATTTGAAGTCGCCCGCGCAATGCGTAAGCGTGGTGATTACACTCCGATCTTGATGCTCACTGCTCTGGGCCGCCCCGAAGATGTCCTCGAAGGATTTGAAGCCGGAGCCGACGATTACCTTGCTAAACCGTTCGATCTTGAAATTTTACTCGCCCGTCTGAACGGCCTGCTTCGCCGAAAGCAATGGATCCAAAACGAACTAAGGCCTGCGGGCAACGGCAGCATCGTGACCATCAACGGCCGTACCATAGACTTTAACAATCTCGAACTCACAAACGGCGACGAGATCATCCGTCTCACGCTGATGGAGACAAAGCTGCTCCAATATCTCATCGAAAACGAAGGCCGTGCCGTCTCGCGAAAGACGATCCTCGAAGAGGTCTGGCACCTACAGGAAGATACAGACACTCGCGCCATCGATAACTTCATTGTCCGGCTCCGCAAACATCTCGAGGATGAACCAAACAGCCCCAAAATAGTTCAAACCGTACGCGGTGTGGGCTATAGGTTTGTTGGTTCCATTGCAGAAGCCCGCGCGTAAGCAAGGGTGAGACACTCAGGTTGGATGTTACGCCCGCGCGGGTTTCTACGGCGCGGTCTCACGAATAGTCGAGCCTCGAGACCACTCGAACGTTTTTCCGCCAATTCTCATGCAGCTCAAACCGCCACAGCTCGATCTCAGGTTCAACCGTCCGGGCAAAGAATTCGAAATCGCGATGAAAGCTCCAAGCGGGAGCGGCGAGATAGATGATCGCGGGCTTATCGAGGATTTCGCGTCCGTCAAAAAGATCGGCGGAGACGAGGACGCCGCGGCGGCGTTGCAGTTCGATCTTTCGCCAGTAGTCGATCGACTGAAAGATCATTTCGCGGTCGGGCTGCGTCTTTAGCTCGATTATGACGAGCCGCCCGTCCTTGCGTAGAGCGAGCAGGTCGATCTTGTCATTTGATGAGCGAAACTGGTTGTAGATCGGCGACAAGATAAGGTTTGCGTCAAGCAGCGACACATCGCGGCGAAGAATGGATTCGAGCCACGCCTCCGGTGCGGCTCGATAATACTCGTGGCGTTTGTTCGGGGCGTCCGCACTGCGATTTATCTTCAGATGCTCGACCAACTCAGCCAGATCGTCCCAATGCTCGTCCGTCAACATTCGCCGCTCACGACCAACCCCGAACCAAGCCCTTTCCTGCCCCACAATCGCTCTGACGCGGGCGAATGGAAGGCCGTGGAATCGCAGCGTTTCTCCTTGCCGCGAGAAGATCTGATCGATCCTATCCGGCGCCAGACCCGAAATGCGCGCAGCCGTTTTACCCGACAATGGCGATTTTGGCAAGACGAGTTTCGCCGCCTTTTCACGCCAAAGCTCGCGGACCTTCCGCTTTGGCAATTCTCGTAAGAACGCCGGCTCAGACTTTCGATCGATCTCAAAGATCGTGATCTTGCTCCGCCAACGCTCGTTCAGCAAGGCGTGCAGCTTTTGCGCATTTCTGGCCTGCCGTTTTTCGCAAATTATCCATATATCGTTGACCGGTTTCTTTTTGCGTAAACCAAGCTTTTCGAGCCAAAGCATTGCTACGGTAAAGATCCCTTCGACTGTTAGTTTTGAAGTAACATCTGCGACTGCGGCCACCGGCGTCTTATCCGGTGCGTCAATCTCGATCTGTGCAAATCGGCCATTCTCCTCGTTTAGAGCAATGCGGCCGAGTCTTATCGCAGCATCGTAGGACGCGATCAGCGCAGCGATCTCGTTCGCCCTTTTCAGCCTAGCCTGTTCGACCTCGGCGATCAGATCGGCGGCCGATTCGCGCCGCACGAGCCGCATCGTTTCCCGCTTTCGGGCGAACGCACCCACGACATCGATCGTGATCTCGCCCTTGGCTTGAGAAAAATCATTGAGCCGCCACGAGTGAAAACCCTTGTCATCGAGAAAACCAAAATGCAGCTTCCCACCGTCCTCGACGATCTCAATTTCGTGCTTTTCGAGAGGGAATGTACGGCCGGCGTCACGTACCAACAGCCATTCATGATGGCCGTCGATAAGGTCACGCAACTCGTTTGTTCTCACCATTTATATGTCGAGGTAAAGTACCGTATCATGTCCTCTGCCCAGTCGGCGTAGCCCTGTTCGGACGGATGAAGCCCATCTGCAAAAAAGCCCTCAAGCCGGACATTTACGGGCTGCGGATAATAGAAGACGCGATCCATATCCCGCGTAAATTCGCGGATATTGTCGTTGTGCATTTGCGAGAGCGACCACAAGATCGACTTGATCGGCGGCGGCATGATCGGTGAATGGATGATCATCGGGCAGTTCGAAATAAAGATCACCGCGTCCGGATTTTTATCGCGGAGAATGCCCAGAAGCTCGATCATGTCTGCACGCCATTTACGTGGACTCGACAGCTTCATCACATCATTGCCGCCGAGGCCGACGAGAATGTAATCAAATCGTTCGTTAGGCATGTACGGCAAAAGTTCGTCTATCGTCCGCCGCGCGGTCACCCCATTTTTGCCGCGGACTTTCCATTCGACCGGTCGTTTGATCGCACCGCTCAGATATTTTGCGAACTGTCCCGTGAGAGCCAATTCATGCGTACGGGCACCGAGCCCCGCGACAGTTGATTCACCGATCACAAAAAGTTTAGCCGCATCATCACCGTCGCCATATTTCCCCCCTCTTGCTCCGCCTGCATCCGGCAAAATGCCAACCTTCCAACGCACGATCTGGCCCTGAATAAGAAGAAACGGCGCAATTGGCGCGATCGCGGCCGCGCCGATCAAGAATCGCCGCTGCCACCTAGCCAAATTGCCGCTACCGTTGTCCATGCGTTTCGTTATGATAAAATTTATAGCCTCAGATGTTTTTGTCAAATCCGCGCAATTATTTCGTCCTGCTCCTTGTTTGCGCGACCTTTTTTCAAGCATGTGATCCGTCTCAAACCAATCAGAAAACGGACATTTCCCTCGCCGGAGAAAAAAGCGAGTTCCCGTTTTCGACAATAGAGCCGGAGATCTATCAAGCGAATGTTGTGATCACGGCCGATGGTGTCGAGCAGCGATACTTTGTCGCACGAAAGGGCGAGCGATGGCGGCTCGACGTATGCGGCGCCGATCGCTGTCATAAAACAGGCTTGAATTCCGACCGTCAGTACACCATCGACCACGACACAAAGACATACCGCATTACCTCGGACAACCAACCTTCCTCCGCCGAGCCAGCCTATAACGGGCTGATGAGCGGTTTTTTTAAGGGTAAGGAGTATCGTGAGTTCGAACCGATCGGCGGCGACGGAGGTATCGCAAAATATAAGGTCAAGGAAACCAAGCACTCGCCTGATCAGGTTGTTATTTTCATCGACGAAAAAACGGGGATGATGATCCGGCAAGAGATTACTGCAAATGACGGTACACCAAAATTCATCTTTGAACTACAGAACGTCAAGCTCGAGGTCGACGACAGCATCTTTGAGTTGCCAAAGGGTTACCAAAAAAAATGACAGAAGAGAGAACCGAAATTACCGATGAACATCGCGCATACGCAGCGAACGCACTACACAGCCTGCCGTTTGCCAAGCTTATCGGCATGAAGCTGATCGATATGCAGCTCGATATTGCGGTCATTAGTATCGAGATGCGTGATGACCTGCGCCAACCGAGCGGCGTTCTGCACGGCGGCGTAACGGCCACACTGATCGACACGGCAATGGCATTTGCAGTCAGGACGCGTCTGCCGGTCAACGAGGCAACGGCTACGATCGACCTGACCGTACACTATCTGCGGCCGCACATATCGGGAACCTTAACATGTACGGCGAAAGTCGTCCGTGCCGGGAAACGCATATTTACCGTTTCAGCCGAGGTGCACGGTACGGACGGTAAGCTGATCGCAACGGCGATCTCAACATATACAAGGATCTAGCCACCGAACACACTCGATATCGGTTGGCCAATTCTATGGAACAGCTCAAGAAATTCGCACGCTACTTCGCACCTTACAAGGGCACGATCCTTGTGGGCATTTTGTGCATTCTGGCGTCCATGGCGTTTGGGCTTTTTATTCCATATATGGTCGGCGCAGCGGTGGATGATCTAAATGCGGCGATCACCTGGGAAAAGATCATCTATTATCCGCTTGTCATTCTGGGAATCAGCCTGTTGAGTGGCGTGTTTCTTTTCCTGCAAAGGCGGTTACTGATAAATACATCCCGGCATATCGAATTCGATATGCGGCAGGATTTTTACGCTTCGCTTGTCGATCAGCCGCTCGAGTATTTCCAATCAAATCGTGTCGGCGATCTGATGGCGCGTGCGACCAATGACCTCGCCGCCATCCGCCAGATCGTTGGGCCGATGATCTTGTACAGTTTTCAGGCGATTTTTGCGTTGTGCATAAGCTTACCGATAATGCTCAACATCTCGGTCAAGCTCACGCTGCTGCTGCTCATCCCGATGCCGCTTGTGACGCTGACCGTGAAATTTCTCGGTGAGCAGATCCACAAGCGATTTGAAAAGATACAAGAATACTTCTCAGACATCACGGCCCGGGCACAGGAAAATCTGACCGGCGTCCGCGTCGTCCGGGCCTACGCTCAGGAGGACGCCGAGATCGAGCAGTTTCAGGTTCTCAACCGCGAATACGCCGCGCAAAATCTACGGCTCGTAAAATACGCCGCCGCGATGCGTCCGTTGTTGTTCTTCTTCATCGGTCTCGGTTTCGTAATTATCGTGGCCGTTGGTGTGCCGATGGCAGTTCGCGGCGAGATCACGGCGGGTGATTTCACGGCGTTCATTCTCTATTTGCAGCGAATGATCTGGTACCTCATCGCCCTCGGCTATGTCGTCAATCTATACCAACGCGGCACCGCCTCGCTCAAGAGGTTTAACGCTATTCTCGAAGCCGAGCCTGCGATCAAAGACGACAAAGGCACGGTCGAACAACCGGCCGTCGAGGGCAAGATCGAATTTCGCGGCCTCACGTTCGCTTACAATGGCAAACCCGTTCTGCATGACATCGATCTCACCATCGAGCCCGGCCAGACCATCGCATTCGTCGGCAAAACCGGCAGCGGCAAATCGACTCTGATGAGCCTCGTCCCACGACTGCTCGACGCACCCGACGGTAGCGTCCTCATCGACGGAAGACCGGTACGCCAATACCCGCTCGCACAATTGCGACGCTCGATCGGCTTTGTCCCGCAGGAGACGTTTTTATTCAGTGACACGCTCGCGGCAAACATTTCGTTCGGGGTGTCAGAACCGCCTGTGTTAGCGGGCGGCTTGGACGTGGCCGCGATCACACCGCCCCCTAACGGAGGCGGTTCTGACAAGATGACCATTGAAAAAGCCGCCGACATCGCCGGTCTGACCTCCGACATCGAAGAAATGCTGGGCAAATACGAACAACTCGTCGGCGAACGCGGCATCACGCTTTCCGGCGGCCAAAAGCAGCGAACCGCGATCGCCCGAGCCGTCATGCGCGATCCACGAATCCTTATCCTCGACGATTCGCTCTCCGCCGTCGACACATACACAGAGGAAACGATCCTCCACAATCTGCGGGACGTCCGCTCGGGCCGCACGACACTCATCGTCTCTCACCGCGTCTCGACCATCCGCGACGCTGACCTCATCTGCGTCCTCCACGAAGGCCGCATCATCGAACGCGGCGCGCACGACGAACTCTTACGGCTCGACGGCGACTACGCCGACCTCTACGAACGACAACTGCTAGAGGAAGAACTCGATGCAACAGACTGAAAGGGTCAGAACCGGGAGCGGTAGCGACTGGGTTCATTCTTTCAGGCACAAGACGAAAGTTCTGATATCATGGGCCTATAGCGATCATGACAAGCATAAGTTCTCTCAATTCCAGAACCTATCGCATCACGGTAACGCTAGATGCGGGTGTTAATGATTATGTCGTCCAAAGGCTCGCTGAGGATAACAATCTGACGCACAAAACACTCATTAACGATCTTCTGAGGCAAGGCATTCGAGTAGATTCTGAGCCAAGACTTGCGCCGTTTGAAATAAAACGTTTTAAGACCAAGCTTGCAAAAAGGCATCACGATGGCTGATATCGAGCGGATGATAGATGAGATTTGACCTTCCTATGCGAAACCAAAAAATCAGCCCCGAAAAAGCCTGCCAAACCATGTTCATGATCTGGTCGGCGCTCTTGAGTTCGCAGTTCATGTTTGTCGTGATCGTCTTTTTTGCAAGGCCTGATCTACTAAAATTCGATCTCAACAAACCTCTGCTTGGTGACAATGCGATGATCGTGATCGCGCTCGCCGCCTTTGCGTTTGTTGATCTGGTGATCTCGGTCGTACTCCGCAAAAAGTTCATCGAACGAGCCGTCACGGAGCAAAACATCGGCCTCGTCCAAACCGGTATGATCGTCGGCTGTGCCCTCGCCGAGGCGATCTCGCTGTTTGGACTGCTGCTCGCCTTTGTTTTTGATTATCAGTATTTCTTTCTATTCTCGATCCTCGGTGTCATCGGGATCCTCCTGCATTTCCCAAAACGCAGCGACGTCCACGCCGCTAGCTACAAGATCTAACAAAAGAACCGCCCCGATCTCTCGAGGCGGCTATTTCTCAATTCTGACTTTTCGTCTATCTCTACTACTGAGCCGAAAAGATCTGGACCGTTCTGCGGCCAAAGCGTCTTGCTTCGGAGCAGCTTGGCATCCATATATCGATCCTTTTGCCCTTGATCATACCGCCGGTGTCAGAAACGAGGTACGTTCCGGTGTAGCCACCGCCGCTGAGCACGACCTTTGAACCTAAACGTAACACACGCGGGTCGGCTGCGATGATCCCGCGGCGAACGCCGTGGCCCAAAGCTGTCCTTCCCTGCAGGCAGTAAGCGGTCGCCGAGAATGAACCGCGGCTCGCACCTGCTCCTGTTACTTTTGAGGATCCGGTCGTCTTAACTAATTTCTTATCGTCGTCTGTCGTAGCGGAATTATTACTAACTAGATTATTATCAACAATATTATTTTCGATTTTTGGTTGCGAATCATTCGCTATAATGAGGTCTTTTGCCGGCTTGGCCTGCGCGTAGATAAATACTACGAGCGTACAGACAAGCGTCAGCAATATGCCTCCTCTAACGAGATTTTTCATTAAATATTCTCCTGTCATATTCTCGTCCTTTAAACGCAGAAATAGTGTCTGAGATTTGGGTCATCAGCCACTATTCGCGATAGCAAAAGACTGTTTCGGCAGCTTTATCGGTTGCCTGTTTTCGTACTCGCTAAACCTCAGCAGAGCCGAAACATATTATGAGGTTATCACTTTTGGGTATATCTGTCTACCCCACAAAAAACCGCAACCCCTTATTCTATATGCAATTGCTGAATTACAAGGCAGTTACGCGTGTGAAAAAAATTTGAATTTGGTAGAATTGGGGGACGAAATAGGCAGCATTTTGCACCGATTTTCGGTAGTCGACAGTATCCGTTTTCGAGGTAAACATTATGCGGGAAAGACGCCACGGTGGACGCCATGTGATCTCATTTCCGATCCGCGTCAGGTGGAAGGACGAGAACGGCAAAGAGGTGGTCCATGAGGGCCTGACCGAGAATGTCGGGCCGCACGGCACTCTCATTTATCTGCCCCGTGCGCTGCCGATGGTCGGCGGCAAGGTCCGCCTCACGGTGACCGAAAATCCAGATGACGAGATCTCGGTCACGGCCGAGGTCATCCGCCTCGAACGCAATGCCGCCCACCCGCAAGCTGCGCTGATGCTGACCGAAAATCTTCGCGAATGGAAAAAAAAGGTCTGGGAAGTCGCGGGTGCTACGATCGCCGCGATGGAGCCTGAGCCCTTAGACGATTGGTAGGTGCAGCCTAGTCACAGTTCGGCATGCCCACAAAGCACGGCATCTGGTCCGTCACGAGTCCGGCCCAAAAAATACCGATCAAAACAAGAAATAGCACCCTCGAAACAAGAAGCCCGGGCTTGGCAAGTACGCTTTCGCCACCGCGGGCGGCGCGCACCGTCGGCGCAGCTACCACCGCGAACAACGCCGGCAATAACCACAGCAAAGCGAACAACGGAACCGGAAATTGCGAATAAGACGCCCGCCCCAGCGTCATCTGTAGCGCGATAAAAGGAAGTACGGCAAGCGTCCCGATCGCCGCCCCGACGCCGATGTCGTAGACCGGGTTCCCGACTTTCCCTACGGCTCCGATCACCACAATGCCGATCACCGGCAGAACGACGATAAATCCAAGGGCAACAAATGAACCGATCCCAAGTACGGTAGATCCATCGGGCGGCGCGGCGAGCGTGTCTCTAAGCGGGCCGAGAGGCGGCTCGATGCCAAGAAATAAAAGCAGCATCAACAGTGCCCCTGGCAGGATGGTTAGTACACCTATTCCGGCCGCAAAACGAGAACCTGAAAGAAACCGTTTCATATAAAGCCTCCGACGAGACTGTACGATATTCTCTCGTACGGCCTGAACTAACACGTCACAAAAAAGCCATGCGGTCCGCATCCATTTGGCTTTTTCGTTCTCAGGTTCGCGATCGAGATCCGCAAAATTCTGCTCCATCTCCGAGCCAAAGCGCTCACGAAATTCTCGCGGATAGAGCCTCAAGAGCATTGAAAAGATCTTCTCTGAAAAATGTTTTCTTCGCATTCGTCAGTCGCAAGCCTTCATTCCCATCACACACGATGCACTATCTAAGAGCAGCATAAACCAGACCCCAATGCCGACGATCAGTAATATCGCTCCCAGGATCAGATTTGACCTATAAAACCCCGGCACCGGATCGTGTTGCCTTTACGACCGGCGTCAGGGCGACGATTCCTCCCAAAGGCAGCGTTACCATGCTTGCGGCCAATGAAAGTACCCCAATAGCATGTCCCGAGCCGGTCGTATCCTGCATTTGTGCTTGAAAATAGCTGTTTAGCGGGGCGATGTTAAGGATGGCCGTCGGCAGTATTATCGCCATCGGCAAAGCAAGAAAAGCAGCGACAGTCAAAGCGGCACGCGGACTCGGATCAAGAATTTTCATAAAGCCTTCACGCCTCAGCTTAGACAGATTCTCCCGGCCCGCCTGAAAGATAGCATCGCCGAAAAGCCACGCAACTCGTAGCCATCTAAATTCGTAACGCACCTCGCGTTCGCTGCAAATATCGAGAAAGTTCTGCTCCATCTCGCCGCCGAACCGGCTGCGAAAATCGCGAGGATACAGCCTCATAATGCGGGAATAGATCTTCTGTGCCAGAGGTCTTTCAGGCATTTTCAGCCCTCCATTTCCTGGTTATCGATACAACTCGCTCAAGGCGTTCGATCTCGGCATGCAGTGCCGCCTTTCCGGCCGTCGTAACGCCGTAATAGATGCGCCGTTCGTCGCCGATGTCCGGATCGGATCGTTCATCGACCTCGCGGACCAAGCCAGAATCGAGCATACGTTTCAACGAGCCGTACAGCGTTCCCGGCCCCATCTTCACCCTGCCTTGCGAGTCCTCGCCAACTTGTTTCATAATGCTATAGCCGTGCCGCTCGCCGCCCACGAGGGCAAGCAGGATATGAAAGACCGCAGGCGACAACGGCGCATTATGTTTCTCTGATACCATGCAGGATCACTATATCCGTAACGGATATAGTGTGTCAAGTATTATTTCTCGTAGGTTAAATATTATTAAATGAAAATTCTTGTACTCGGTGCCGGCCGTATGGGACACGGCGCCGTTTTTGACCTGATACACAATTCACCCGGTGTCGAACATGTGACGGTGGCCGACTTTGATCTCAAGAAGGCTGAGGCAGTTGCTGAATCCGTCGGCACATCGCGCGTCGATGCGCATCATGTGGATGCGGCGAATTATTCCGACATAGTCGATCTCATGCGTGGGCACGACTCGGTCATTTCGTGCGTCAACTATTGGTACAATGTTGCTCTTTCAAAAGCCGCGATCGAAACCGGCGCCAATCTCTGTGACCTCGGCGGCAATAATTACGTCGTCGACGAACAACTCGCACTCGACGATAAAGCAAAGGCTGCCGGCATTAATATCATCCCCGATTGCGGCCTCGCTCCCGGCATGGTCTCGATCCTGGCAATGCATGGCGCCGCAAAATTTGACTCGGTCAATGAGATCCACATCCGCGTCGGCGGCCTGCCGCAAGATCCGCAGCCGCCGCTCAATTACCAGCTCGTTTTCTCGGTCGAAGGCCTAATAAATGAATATCTCGAGGTCGCCCGCGTCATCCGCGATGGCAAGATCACCGAGGTCGATTCGATGACCGAGATCGAGAGCTTGTCATTCGACGGCTTCCCGCCGCTCGAGGCTTTCCAGACCAGCGGCGGCACCTCGACGCTTCCCGACACGTTCCTCGGCAACATCCGTGAACTCGATTACAAAACGATCCGTTACGCCGGGCATTGCGAAAAATTCAAAACAATGATGGACCTCGGCCTGTGTTCGAGCGATGAGATCGTCGTTGATTTTCAGAAAGTAAAGCCGCGAAAGGTCTTTGGCGAGTTGCTCCAGCAGCATCTTCCAGCCGATGGCCCCGATTACGTGCTCGTGAGGCTAGATCTTGTCGGCACAAAGGATGGCGAAGCAAAAAAACTCCGTTACGACATCGTCGATAAACAGGACGAGGCCACCGGAATGAGCGCGATGATGCGAACGACGGCCTTTCCGGCATCGATCATCGCCCAGATGATGGCGGGCGGCGATGTTTTGTCGCGTGGAGCGACGCCTCAGGAGAAGGCGATCGATCCGGACAAATTTGTTGCCGAACTCGAACGTCGCAATATCCGAATCCTCGCGAGTGGATAACCTGATCGCCGACCCGCGGGCACTTTATCGGCGGACCACGACAATATCGGCGGATCGCGACATTATCGGCGGAATGCGACGATATCGGCGGATCGTTATTTCAATTTTTGATCAACAGCGCTAGCGTGGAAGTTGGCAGGGCTGGGCACCTTGCCGCGGGTCATACATTAGTTTCGCTCGATAGCGAAAGCTGTGGATATTTGAAAATTGAATTTGTCGCGGAGATTGCTGATCTGAATGCTGAGCAGATCGAGTTTTTTCCCCGAAACTTCTTGTGAGGGAATTGGGGCTGTCAATTTGCGGATCTTTGCGGACTTAGCGAACTTTGGGTGAGAAAAGGGGTTGTCTCACGCAAAGCTCGCGGAGGAGCAAAGAAACGCAGTAAGATCTATTGGGACTCAAGAAGGGATGGCTGGCGGCTGACGGCTGACGGCTCGTAGCTGTTTTGCTAACTAGCACTCAGGGACTCACGATCTTTGAAGGAACAGATGCCGGTTTTCAGCTCACAGATATGAGCCAGATCGCTGCAACAGAATTCCAGGGACTCACGAAGTTTGGTCCACGGCTCACGGCTGGCGGCTGATAGACTGGCAACTGGAATTCGATCAAAAAATCCAGGGACTCACGATCTTTGAAGATCAAAGTCAACAACTGGAGAAATTGGGCACCTAAGATTCCAAGTGATGCAGGACAAATAACTTTGGGACTCACGGTCCAGCCACGCACAACAATGGCCTCCCGATGCCGGAAGGCCACTGTAAGAATTGTCTCAAACTAAGTCAGGCTCCGATCCCAACGAGACGCGGATTGGCTTTCTTCTTTAAAAGCTTCTGCAATTTGAGCCGTGCCTTGTGAAGCTGCGATTTTGACGTCCCAACCGAGCAGCCTAGAATTCTCGCGACTTCCTCGTGTTCAAACCCTTCGACATCGTGCAGGACGAAGACGTTTTTGTAGCCAGTCGGCAGTTGTTCGATCGCATTGTCGAGAGCGATCTTGTCGACGATCTGCATCTTATGCGGATTGCCGGTTCCGGATACGATCTGGTCGGGCGTATCGCCTTCTTCGGTCGTCTTCTCGTATTTCACCGTCCGCTTGCGAAAATGCATCAGAACCTGATTTACAGTCATACGGTGCAGCCATGTCGTAAAGGCCGAGTCGCCGCGAAAGCTGCTGATCTTGCGATAAAGCTGTATAAAGACGTCCTGCGTCAGGTCTTCGGCCTCGGATGCGTTTTGCAGCATTCTGAGACAGATCGAATACACACGCCTGTGATGGCGTTTGTAGATCTCTTCGAAGGCTCCCATATCGCCCTGGGCGGCCACCTTTGTCAATTCGATGTCCTTTGCCGTCGCCAAGTCGAGCGTAGAGCCGGCGGTTGAGAACATCACGTTGTCAGATTCGATACCTTGTTCGCTATGAAAAACTGGAAAATTCAATGTTTCAGTTGTCATTTTATTTCCCTCCCGATAAGGGTAGTTTCAATTGCCGTGCCAAACGACCGGTCATGTCCTTTGATATTGTTATCACAGGCATAGAACGCCACTTTGTTCGATTTTTGCAGGCATATCCTATTATTCGAAGGTCATCCAATGATAGATTCGTAACGAAACCGTGCGACGAGCGGTTAGACTCTACACCATTTCGTGTAGCGTGGCCGCTTCGTCGTGGGGGCAGATCGAGGCGTTTGATGTTAAAATCATTTGTCTATCGTGGCACCGATAGAGAGGTATTGAATGTTCGCTACGATACATAGGTCTTTTTTGAGCATAGTATTATTTGTTTGCCTTGCTCTCACCACGGCGCCCTTACACGGTCAAATCCCGCAAGACTCTCCTTTTCGTAGCCAGGAGGTTTCGGAGGTCGATGGCCTGCCGGTATTGATCAAACATCTGCCGGACTGGGAGCGTGTTCGTGCTCAAACGACTTTTGCGGCGAACATCACCGACCTTAAACGAGTACTGGGCGATCGTCCAATTCTCGATCTGATCGATTTTACGGCCGGTACCGAGACGGTTACGGCTCCGTACGATGCTGGGAAACTGCTGATTATCGAATACACCTCCCCGCAAGGGTCGGTTGACGCAGATACTAAGTTCACTGGATATCTATCGGAGTCCGGTGACCGCACAACCCAGTATCGACGTATCGGCAACTACAACGTACTCGTATTTGACGCTGTGGATCAGGCGACAGCAACGGCGTTGATCGATCAGGTCAAATACGAAAAGAACATCCAATGGCTCGGCGATAACCCCTTCATCATCACAGCCGAACGATCTTTCGTTCTCACCACGTCCGACATCTTTCTCTCGACTGCATTGGTCATCATATTTGGTATGGGCGGTGCGGTCATTGTCGGTATTTTCGTAGGCTATATCTTCTTCTACTTCCGCGACGGCAAACGGTCAAAGATGCGCGAATTCAGCGACGCCGGCGGCATGACGCGGCTCAATCTGGATGGCTACACGCCGGAGATCCTACCGGAAAAATTGCTTGGAGAATGATGCTGCCGATGCTATCATAGTGATAGCAGTAGGGAGAAAAGTTTATGCCTGATGTTTTGGTAAGAGATATGGAAACCGCCGTAATAGATAGACTAAAAACTCTAGCTAGAGCCGAGAATCGGTCTTTACAGGCGGAGATGAAGTCGATCCTCAATAGAGGATCCCTTCGTCGTTCAAAACAAGCGCAACTGGAAGCGATCAGAAAAATCAGGGATTCTATCGGCCCTCAAACCACGGACTCAGCTGACCTGCTTCGTGAGGATCGCAGCCGATGAATGTAGTTGTTGACGCCTGCGTAGTAGTCAAATGGTTTGTCAAAGAAATATTTTCTGATGAAGCTGTATTGCTTACCGATGAAAGCAAGTTCGAACTTCACGCGCCAGAATTGATCTTGCCGGAGTTCGGCAGCATTATCTGGAAAAAGTTTCGTCAGGGCGAGATCACGGAGCAAATGCTCTATCGGATCGCTCAAACCGGATTCGACCGCCAAATGACTTTTCATTCTCACGAGCCTTTGTTCGAACTTGCCTTGGTTCGAGCGTCAGAAACGGGGCAGACCGTTTATGACTGGACATATCTCTCGCTAGCCCAGTCTCTGTTGATGCGATTTGTTACGGCCGATGAGCGATTTTATAACGCAATAAAGACGACAAGATTTAAGGACGACCTATTGTGGATAGGTGATATTACGAAATTCATTTAAGGCAAAGCTGTAAGCAATCGATCAATATCGTCACTGTTGTTATAAAAGTGCGGAGCGATCCGCAGCCGGTCACCTCGTGGGCTGACGATGACGTTTGCGTCTTGGAGTTGGGCGGCGAGTTGATTTGAGGTTAGCCCGTTTCTGTGTTTGATACAGACGATCTGCGATCTTTCGCCCGGCAGACGTGAGCTTACGATCTCGTAATCCCGCCCTGCGAGGCTATCGCATATCTGATCTGTTAGGTTGGCGAGGTGCGATTCGATATTCGCAGCTCCGGTTTCGTGTAGGAGTTTCAGGCTTTGTTCGAGGCCGTAGAAAAGCGAGGCGGCTCCGGTTCCGGCTTCCCAGGCGAGGGCGGTAGATTTGAACGGCTGCTCGCGATCGACAAAATCCCAGGCATTTTCGACCGAGATCCAGCCGACGAGTGTTGGCTTCGCTCGCTCACGGGCGCGATCCGAGAGATAGATATAGCCACAGCCCTCGGGCCCGCATAGCCATTTGTGGCTTGAACCGCACGCCGCATCAACGAATTGAGCGGGCAGGTCGTACGGTATCGCCCCAAAGCCTTGAATGAGGTCGACGCAAAACAGGGCATCTACCGCACGGGCGGCACGGCCGATACGTTCGAGGTCGGCTTTGTAGCCTGAGGCGTATTGAATGGTACTGATCGCGACGACCTTTGTATTCGAATCGATGAGCGAAACAAATTCGTCCATGTCGATCCGCCCTTCACGCTCCGGGCACATTCGCAGCTTGACGCCAAACTCATCGCGAATACGGCGCCACGGATAGAAATTTGACGGGAATTCCTTTTCAAACGAAACAATGTTATCGCCTGCCTGCCAATCGAGGCCATTGGCAACCGAGGAGATGCCGTCAGACGTATTTCGCACAAAAGCGACCTGATCCGCCCGGACACCAAGCATCTCGGCAGCAATACCGCGGGCTCGGCCTTTGGTATCGACCCAGGCTTGAAAATGGAGAGCACCGTGCGTTGCAACATCATTAAGCTGTGAGGTGATCGCGTCGATGGCCGTCGTCGGCATCGGCGAGACAGCGGCGCTGTTCAAATAGGCGTATTGCTGTGTAGCCGGAAACAAAGAGCGTATCTGTTCATTCATAAACTTCCGTCGAGGCTGCGATAAGTGCTAAAATTACTGTTTGGCTTGATCTAGCCCGAAGCCACGATTATGTTAGATTTGCGAAAGAAAAACCAATCGGATTTTGGCTTCGTGTCAGTGCTTGACGACCGTGATATCGAGGTCACCCATCTCGCACGCGAATCGCGGCAGGGCCTTTGGTCCGAGGGCTTTAAGCTAATTCGCGATATTTTCCTGATCATCGTTGTCTTTATTCTTTTTGGAGTTTTCTTCGTGCAGCCCGTAGTCGTCGAGGGCACATCGATGCTGCCGCAGCTACATGACGGTGAACGTCTGCTTGTAAATAAGCTTGTTTACTATCGTATCCAAAGTGTAAGCTGGGGCCATATCGAACGCGGTGACATCGTTGTTTTTTGGTTCCCAAACGACCCGGATAAATCTTACGTCAAACGCGTCATCGGCCTGCCCGGCGAGATCGTCGAGATGCGAAACGGCCGAGTGTTTGTCGATGGAAGGGAACTTGCCGAGGACTATCTCGACAAAGAATACAATCAGACCCTGCCGAGCGCGCCTGCCAAGAAGGTCGACGAGCACCATTATTTTGTGATGGGCGACAACCGCGATAATTCTTCGGATTCGCGCTATTGGGGCCTCGTGCCTGAGAAATATATCTACGGCAAGGCTTTTTTCCGCTATTGGAAACCTTCGAATATCGGATTCCTCGAACACGGCGAATACGACAAGAGCGTGCCCACGACACCGACCGATAAGACCGACTTTCGTGCGGAGGAAAGGTAAGATAACCATTTATGGGTAAGGCGATCTTGGTTCTTGAGGATGGACGTACCTTTACGGGTACGTCTTTTGGCGCTGACGGCGAGGCGTTTGGCGAGATGGTGTTTAATACCTCGATGTCGGGCTATCAGGAGATATTGACCGACCCGAGCTACGCCGGCCAGATCGTCGCAATGACGTATCCGCTCATTGGCAACTATGGCGTCAACGAAGAGGATGTCGAATCGCGGCGCCCCTGGGTCGAAGGATTTGTGGTACGCGAGGCAAGTCGGATCGCGTCAAACTTTCGCTCCACAATGCCGCTTCAGGATTATCTCCGCGAGAACGGCATTATAGGCATCGAGCACATCGACACGCGTGCCCTCGTTCGCCATATACGCGGGCACGGTGCCATGCGGGCGGGTATTTCAACGGTCGATCTTGACGCCGCATCGCTTTTGGAAAAAGTTATAGCTTCACCGGAGATGGCAAATCGCGAATTGGCCAGCGAGGTAACGGTTGACGAAAGCTATGTTTACGATCACTCCGAATCCAAGATCAAAGATCCAAGATCTAAGATCGAGCGCTATCACATCGTCGCCTACGATTTTGGTGTCAAGACCAACAGCTTGCGTGAGTTTGCCAAATTCGGCTGCCGCGTGACGGTAGTTCCGGCTGGAACGACCGCCGCCGAAACTATGGCGTTAAAACCGGACGGCATCTTCCTCTCAAACGGCCCCGGCGATCCGGCATCGATGCAGTCGGTCGTTGCCGAGATCAAAAAATTAACCACGAGCAAAACACCAATGTTCGGCATCTGCCTCGGCCATCAACTCCTCGGCGAGGCCTTTGGCGGATCAACGTACAAACTAAAATTCGGCCACCGCGGCGGTAACCAACCGATCAAAGACCTCACCACCGGCAAGATCGAGATAACCGCCCACAACCACGGCTTCGCAGTCGATAAAGACTCGCTCCCGGCCGAAGTCGAGGTCACGCACATCAACCTAAACGACCATACGGTCGCCGGCCTGCGGCACAAAACACTACCGGTTTTCTCTGTTCAATATCACCCCGAATCTGCTCCCGGGCCGCATGATTCTGAATATCTGTTTGAGAGATTTATTGGATTGATGGAAAATTAATAGCTTTCGACCATCGCGCCTATAATTTTTCAACCTCTTCCCTCGCAGCCAAAAGAGCAGGCATGTCTTTGTCAGCGTCTTTCCACAGTTCAAAGAACTTTTCGTATTCAACCTTATCTTTCGTTGCTCGTGCCCTTCCGAGTTGAGCAAGAGGATAAACGGACGAGAGCGGTGCCTCGCCTCGGTGGCCCAAGATCTTGTCGAATTCACGGACGGCGTCTTTTGACTTTTTAAGGTGCAGATAAGCAACCCCGCGAAGGTATTGTGGATAGAATTCCGCGGCCTTTTCAAGGCGTTCGGCAATTTCAAGTTCCTCGATCGCTTCTTTTGCCTTGTTGTTCTGCAGCATGAGAGCTGCTCGGATCGTCGGCAGCCATAGCTGGTTGAGCAAAGTATCTTTTGGGCGTTCCGCCGACAATTCCTCAGTGAGTGAGTTAGCCTCATCGGCGTGCCCTGCGGCAGCGAGGGCTAGAGCGACAGCCACGACTACGAGTTGGCCTTTCTCCAGATTAAGAGCCTTGTTTGTTTGCGCCTTTAGAACGGTCTTGAGTTGCGGGTCGTCGCTCGGCGGAAGGCCCATTCCCGAACTCCAAAAAACGATCCGCAACGCCTGTTCAGCCGCAAATTTTGCAGCAACTTCCTTAGTATTGCCGCGGCCCGCGAGATCGATCGAGCGGCGTGAGAAATCCTGAGCCATTCGCCATTTCCCCTGAAAACCGGCCGCACCAGCCTGCAGATCGAGGGCGAGATACTCATCGTCGCGTCCAGCGAACCATTTTAAGTGGACTTCCATTGCAGCCGCATCATTCTCGATGAAGGCGACCATGTAAGGGAAAAGATGAAAATAGTCGCCATCCAGTTTCCGTTCGAAGGCCTGACGGCACGTTTCTTTTGCTTCGTCGTAGCGGTCGAGCGAGACCAGCGATTCCACGAGATTCATATAGATCGTCGCGTAGTTTGGGTCTAGCCGCAGGCCTTCGCGCGCAAATCCGATCGCTTTTTCCGATTGTCCGAGCCGTTCATAGGAATCGGAAAGGCTGACGTACGATACAACGAAATTCGGGTACGTATTTCGCCACAATTCCAGTGTTTCGGTTGCCTTGTCCATCTCGCCGGCAACGAAATTGTGGTAGTAGTATATGATCCTGAGCCTTTCGGTCTCGCTCACCGTTTCTCGAAGCTCGTACGCTTTCGCGGTCATTTCTGCGGCTGATTTCCATTGATCGGTATTACGATAAACGACAGCGAGTTCCGTGTAGGCCAGAGCGAATTTCGGGTCTATCTCAAGGGCTTTTTTATAGAAAGGAATTGCCTCAAGCTGCTTTCCGTTAACGACCTGCTCCCGCCCAAGAACAAATATCTTCAAAGCTTCCAACGACGAGGTTGTGATCGATTCGCCGGGAACATTGAATTTTTCGATCGAACTCAAGCTTTCGCCGAGCTTTTCGCGAATTCCCGATGCTGCCCGGCCAAGTGCATTGAGAACCTCTTCTCGTGAATTGACCTGCTCAAACTCACGGCCGAGGCTCTCGCCAGTACGAGCATTCACGGCCTCAAGCGTAAGCACGTATATCTCACCGAAACTCGATATCGTACCGGCCATGAACGCTTTCAGATTCTGCCGCATACATATCTCTTCGCCTAATTCTCGGGTCACGCGCTCATCCGGCTTACGGCCCATTAGGCGAAGCGTTTGGCTGACGCGGGAATCAGGGACGATATCCAGGAAAGGCGACTGGGCGAGCGAAAAGGCGAGCGCCATCTTGAGCGTTTGATCAAAGATCGCTTCGCCGGTCGTGTTGTCGAATTCGGTTAGCAGCAGCGAGTCCTTCAAACCTCCGCCCGAACTTGTCGAATGCCTCGGCGCACTAATCTGACCGGAGTCGGGTTTATTCGGGACCGCTGTCTGTTCGAGTTTTGCTTCGATCTGTAATTCGTCGCGCAGGTCCTTAAGATCGACGAGCATGTCTTGTGTGGTCTGATATCGCAGATCGCGCTTTTTTCTCAGCGTCTTTTGTACGATGCGGTGGAGTTCTTTCGGTAGGTGTGGGGCTAAACTCGTGATCGACTGCGGTTCTGTACTGATGATCGACGACAGTACATCGGTCATGGTCTCGCCGGTAAACGGAACTTTTCCGGTGAGCATCTCATACAGCACAATGCCGAAGCTGAAGACATCGGAACGCGCATCCGTATTCTTACCGCGAGCCTGTTCAGGTGACATATACGCCACGGTTCCCATGACCACGCCGGGATTCGTCTTAACAAGCTTCTTTGTCTGTTCCTCGCCGTCTGTATGGGTGATCTCGGTCAGCTTCGCCAAACCAAAATCAAGCACCTTTACATACCCGTCAGAGCGGACCATGATGTTCTCAGGCTTAATGTCCCGATGAACGATCTTTGCCTGATGGGCGGCCGAGAGCGCCTCAGCGGTCTGGATCATTATCGATAGTGTTTCATCGAAGGTGAGCCGCTGCTTCATTCGTTCACGCAAAGTCTTACCTTCAATATATTCAGCCGAAATATAGTGCCTTCCCTCGTGCTCGCCGATCTCGTAAACAGTCAAAATGTTAGGATGATTTAGCGCCGAGGCGGCTTTGGCTTCCTGTATGAAGCGACTCAAAAGGTCTTCGTCCTTGCTGAACTTTTCATGTAGGAACTTGATCGCGACCTTGCGGTCGAGTTTAGTGTCGTCAGCCAGGTACACATCGCCCATGCCGCCCGAGCCGATCTGCGAGCGGATTTGATAATGAGCGAATGATTCCCTCGGTTGAGTTGACATAGTATTGATTTACAAGAAGTTAGCCTGTGAATCGTATCACAAGTCAAATACGAGTGTCTTGCGGGCCAATTGGTGTATTGGATCGAAATAATTTTGCCTTTAGAGCGGCACCACAGTCAACCCTGCCAACAAAAATGACCGATTTCTAAGGACGAAAAAAAGACCGGCTGCAAGACCGATCTTTTTCATTTTCAATGAAACTATATCAATCTAAACCCAAACGTTTCGTTGCCTCTTCGTCAAATTTCTCCGCATCGACTTCCTCAATGCTGTATCGCATCTTGGTGACTTGAGTGGTTTTGGTCGAGTTTTTTTTGCCTTTGCCGATTGTCGTAATGCGCTTGCCGGTAAGGTAATTCGTACTCTCAGACGACACGTCGCCGTTTGCCCGATCGCGGCTTGCGTAGTCAAAACCGATCAGGATGAACATGGACGGCTGCTCGTCATACCGAAACCGATAGGTGGTTTCAGTCACCCAACGCGAGCCACGGTCCTGCTTGACCACGATCACACCTTTTTCGATAGAGACATTCGCCGGAGCATCGGCGACGCCGTAAAATGCACCGCCGCATGAAGTACATTGCAACAGTTTGTCCGCTACAGCGGCGTTTCTAAAGCCGCCCTTGCCATCGGCCACGGCGATAACGAGTACGCGATTACGATCAACAAACTCATCTTCCTTTTTGGGCTTGTCTTCGATGAGTTTGAGTAAAACGTCTGATACGCCATCGGCGCTGACATCGCCCTTGATCTGCTCCTCGATCGTCCAACCCTTAGGAACAAAATTTTCGACCTTTGAGGCTGTCGCCGGAATTGACTCGCGGTCAAAAGTCACCGGAGCGTCCTGGGCCACGCTTGCAGTCGGGAACAAAAACGTGATCACGGCAATCGCCGAGATCACAAACAGATCTTTCACATTGTGTCTAACTTTCATTATCGAGCAAAACTCTCCTGTTTTTATTTGACGCCGCCGCATAGATGACAAAAACAAGTGTCGCGGTTGCCAGTTTCTATTGGCCGATCCCATAGATATAAGGTGCGATCACTAAAGACACGATCGACATCAGCTTGATCAGGATGTTCATCGACGGACCCGAAGTATCCTTGAAAGGGTCGCCAACGGTATCTCCGGTGACCGATGCCTTGTGTGCTTCCGATCCCTTGTAAACCATCTCACCGTTGATCTCGACGCCCTTTTCAAACGACTTCTTGGCATTGTCCCATGCTCCGCCGGCATTCGACTGAAAGATGCCCATCAGCACGCCGGATACAGTAACACCTGCCAGCAGGCCGCCCAGAACTTCAGGGCCAAATGTAAACCCAACTATAACGGGCGTGATCAGGGCGATCGCACCTGGCATGATCATCTGCTTGATCGAGGCGTTGGTAGAGATCGCGACGCATTTTTCGTACTCGGGTTTTGCCTTGTATTCCATGATGCCGGGGATCTCGCGGAACTGGCGGCGAACTTCCTGCACCATCTCCATCGCAGCCTTTCCAACAGCCTGAATACAAAGAGCCGAAAAAATAAACGGGATCATGCCGCCGACAAAGAGGCCGGCCAGCACATTCGCTTTGTAGATGTCGATCCGATCGATGCCGGCCATCCCAACAAACGCCGCGAACAGTGCAAGTGCCGTTAGAGCCGCGGACGCGATCGCAAACCCTTTACCGGTTGCTGCGGTCGTATTCCCGACGGCGTCGAGATTATCGGTACGTTCGCGGACCTCGGCGGGAAGCTGGCTCATCTCGGCGATTCCGCCGGCGTTGTCAGCGATCGGGCCGAATGCGTCGATCGCGAGCTGCATTGCGGTCGTTGCCATCATTCCGGCGGCGGCGATCGCAACGCCATACAATCCTGCGAAGTAGTAAGACGCGATGATGCCGCCTGCGAGTGTCAGGATCGGGATGACGGTGGATTTCATGCCGACCGACAGGCCGCCGATGATGTTGGTGGCGTGACCGGTCGAGGATTGCTGGATGATCGAGTTCACCGGCTTTTTGCCCATCGCCGTGTAATACTCCGTGACAAAACTCATGATAGCTCCGACGATGGTGCCGACAACGATCGCCCCGAATACGCCCGTCTTGTTAAAGCTCGTCGAGCGAAGCGCGATCTGCCCGTCGGGCAGCATCCACATCACGATCGGGTAAGCGGCGATGACGGTGAGCAGCATCGATGACCAATTGCCGATATTCAGTGCGTTCTGGACGCTCGAAGACTCGTCCTTGATCTTGACCAGAGCACAGCCGATGATCGAGAAAATAATGCCGAGCCCGCAGATAACCATCGGCAAAAGGATCGGCGACATGCCGCCGAAATTGTCCGTGACCTTGATCTCCTGCCCGAGAACCATGGTGGCCAGGATCGTCGCGACATACGAACCAAAAAGATCCGCTCCCATTCCGGCCACATCGCCGACGTTGTCACCAACGTTATCCGCGATGGTCGCCGGATTACGTACGTCATCCTCAGGAATTCCCGCCTCGACCTTGCCGACCAGATCGGCGCCAACGTCAGCGGCCTTGGTATAGATACCACCGCCAACACGCGCGAACAGGGCGATCGACTCAGCTCCGAGAGAAAATCCTGTCAACACTTCAATCGCGGTCTTGACCTGATTCGCTCCAAGCCCCGCGAACATCGCGAGAAAAATAATGAACAGCCCGCCCAGCCCCAAAACCGCGAGTCCCGCAACGCCGAGTCCCATCACCGTGCCGCCGGTAAATGAGACCGCGAGTGCCTTCTTAAGTGAAGTGCGTGCTGCCTGCGTCGTGCGGACATTCGCCTTGGTGGCGACTCTCATGCCGATGTATCCGGCGGTGGCCGAAAACACGGCACCGATGATAAACGCAATCGAGATCACCCAGCTTGAGTGGATCTGACGCCCGTTCACCTCGTGGATCGTGCCCGAGTACGCGAGCAAAGCGGCTGTAAAAAGCACGAAGACGCTCAGCACCTTCCACTCAGCCTTGAGGAACGCCATCGCTCCGTCGGCGATATAGCCGGCGAGCTCCTTCATGTTGTCCTCACCGGCGTCCTGCTTGCTCACCCAAGCCGACTTGATCGCCATCACCACTAAACCCAACACGCCCAACGCGGGCACTAAATAAATTACGTAACTGTTCATACTGTGCTTTTTCTCTTGCTTTTTCCTGACCTGCCATAACCAGACGGGCCAGAATACTGTCGTGAATATCAAAATTATTGATTATCGAATAAAAGCGGTTTATTAACAAACATCGCGCTCGAAAATGTACATTCCGCAGGCGCTCACTATACTGGGAGAAAGGCAGCGAACCGAGCATACTGTATGAACCAATCTGGATATTCAGGTACACCTTTGGCGAAGAAGTTGGGGATGAAGGCGGGGCATTTGGTTTTGGTGGTGAATGCGCCGGGGGACTATTTGCGGCTGGTGGAGCCGGTGCCGGATGGGGTGGAGATTGCCGAGGCAGGACACTCGCAGGCTGGCAGCCTGCGGTCCGACGGTGTGGACATCGTTCATCTTTTTACTAATTCGCGGGATGAGTTGTTTTCGGAGTTGGCTCGGCTGAGGAACACTATCCGACAAGACGGGGCGATCTGGGTTTCGTGGTACAAGAAGGCGGCGAAATTGCCGACCGAGATAACCGAGGATACCGTTCGTGAGGCTGCGTTTCCGCTGGGGCTGGTCGATGTGAAGGTGTGTGCGGTGGACGAGAAATGGTCGGGGCTCAAGGTGGTGATACGGAAGGAATTGAGAGTTGAGAACTGAGAATTGAGAATGAGGAGGAGGTTACAACTCCAATCCCGATCTTCTATTCTCCATTCTCAATTTTCAATTCTCAATTCTGCTTTTTCCCTGTATCATATTGCCATGCCTACCGTTGATCCCCGGATCGATGCCTACATCGAGAAAGCTGGCGACTTTGCCAAGCCGATATTGACGCACGTGCGAGCTCTCGTACATGAGGTGTGCCCGGATGTGACGGAGACGCTTAAGTGGTCGATGCCGAGTTTTGAATACCAGGGCATTTTGTGCGGGTTTGCTTCGTTCAAGGAGCACTGTACGTTCGGGTTTTGGAAGCAGTCGTTGATGGAGACGAACGAATTCTCTAAGACTCGAACCGCGATGGGGAGCTTTGGGCGGCTGACTTCATTGAAAGATCTGCCGTCGGATGCCGTGATGAAAAAGCTCATCAAGCGGGCGATGAAGCTCAACGAAGACGGCGTGAAGGTCACGCGGCCAAAGCACGAAAAGAAAGAACTTGTCGTACCCGAGGTGCTGCTTGAAGCTTTAGCTCAGAATGACAAGGCGGCGGAGACCTTCGATAATTTTCCGCCGAGCTGCAAACGCGATTACTCCGAGTGGATCGTCGAGGCCAAGACCGAAGCGACCCGCGACAAACGCCTCGCCACCACCATCGAGTGGCTGAGCGAGGGGAAAAGACGTAATTGGAAATACGAGAATTGTTGAATGAGTAGTCGGTAGTCAGCATTCAGTATAGGACTTCTGACTTCTCACCGCTGACTACTGACTGCTGACTACTGACTACTATTTTATGAGCGAACCGATCTTAGTTGCTAAAAATACCGAGGCTGAGTTTTTTCTTTTACCGCAGATGGCCAATCGCCATGGCGTGATCACCGGGGCGACGGGCACGGGTAAGACCGTGACGCTGCAAAAGCTCGCCGAGGGCGTTAGCTCGCGCGGCGTGCCGTGCTTTATGGCGGACATCAAGGGCGATCTGAGCGGCGTGACGCAGGCGGGCGGCGGCAATGCGAAGATTGACGCCCGGAATCAGTTGCTCGGTATCACACCTGTTTTCGAGGGTTTTCCGGCGACGGTTTGGGATTTCTTTGGCAAACAGGGGCATCCGTTGCGGGCAACCGTCAGTGAAATGGGCCCACTTCTGTTGTCGCGACTTCTTCAACTGAACGACACGCAGGAAGGCGTGCTGTCGATCGCGTTCAAATTCGCCGACGACAACGGCCTGATGCTGCTCGACCTCAAGGATCTGCAGGCGTTGATGCAGGCGGTTGGCGAGCATGCGGATGAACTGACGCTGCAATACGGAAATGTTTCGGCGGCGTCGGTTGGTGCGATCCAACGCGGGCTTTTGCAGATCGATGAGCAGGGCGGCGATCAGTTCTTTGGCGAACCAGCCGTCAAGCTCGAAGATTTTATGCAAACCATCGGCGGCAAGGGCGTGTTGAACCTGCTCGCGGCGGATCAGCTTATCAATGCTCCGAAGCTTTACTCGACATTTTTGCTTTGGCTACTCTCCGAGCTTTTCGAATCGCTCCCTGAGGCGGGCGATCTTGAAAAGCCGAAACTCGTCTTCTTTTTCGACGAGGCACATTTGCTCTTCTCCGACGCTCCAACGGCACTTGTTGAAAAGGTCGAGCAGGTTGTCAGGCTCATTCGATCGAAGGGCGTAGGCGTATATTTCGTTACGCAAAATCCCGCAGACATTCCTGAGAAGGTCCTGGCCCAACTGGGTAACCGCATTCAGCATGCCCTGCGTGCGTACACGCCTCAGGAGCAAAAGGGCGTCAAGGCCGCGGCGAGTTCGTTCCGCGTCAATCCGCAACTCGACACCGAAACCGTCATCACCGAACTCGGAGTCGGTGAAGTTCTCATCTCTACCCTCGATGAAAAAGGCGTTCCGACTGTCGTCGATCGCGCGTTCGTCGTCCCGCCTGTCGGCCACATCGGGCCGGTGACACCAGAGCAGCGACAACAATTGCTGGCAAATTCACTCGTCGCCGGGCAATACGAAAACGCCCTCGATCGCGAGTCCGCATTCGAAATGCTCCGGGTCAAGGCGGATGCCCGGGCGGCCGAGCAGGCCGCTGCCGCCGAGGCCGAAATGATCGCAAAGCAAGAAGAGCAAGTGGCCAAGGAAGAAGCGAAAGCTGCGCGTGGCTCGTCAACTCGCAACGATTCGCTGGTCGAATCAGTCACTAAAAGTGTTGCTCGCTCGGCCAGCTCGTCCATCGGCCGTCAGGTCGGCAACGCCATCGTCCGCGGCGTCCTCGGCAGCATCTTTGGCGGGAAAGGCAAGAGTAGTTGGTTTTAGTATTTAATAAGTCGGAGGCCACATGGCGAAGTTACTCTTACTCGTCGGGACAGCGAAAGGCTTGTTCATTCTGAAACGCGGCGGCAACGGCCAGTGGTCGATCGACGGGCCGCATTTTGCGGGGTTGGCGGTTTACTCGGCGTTTCTTGATCAGCGAAAGGGTCGCAACGTGATGTGGGCGGCGCCGGCGAGCTGGCATTTTGGGGCGGAGCTTTGCAAGAGCGCCGACATGGGCAAGACTTGGGATCAACCGGAGAAGCGGCGAATCAAAATGCCGGCGAATACCAAGGCTTCGCTCGAGAATATCTGGCAGATCGCGGCGGGCGGCGATAATGATTCGCTCTATGCGGGCGTTGCTCCGGCTGCATTGTTCGAGTCGCACGATCAGGGCGAGACTTGGAAATTGAACAGCGGGCTATGGAAGCATCCGCATCGTAAGCTGTGGACGCCGGGATTTGGCGGCCTGTGTTTGCATACGATCGTCGTTGATAAAAACGACATCAAGATCGCGATCTCGACCGGCGGCGTTTACCAATCGAGCGATGGCGGCGAGAATTGGCGCGTTACGAACAAGGGCGTGACCGCGTATTTTTTGCCCGACAAATATCCCGAGTTTGGCCAATGCGTTCACAAGATCGCCAGGCACCCGAAAAAGAAAAAGCTATATTTTCTGCAAAATCATCACGGTGTTTTCCGCAGCCGTGACGGAGCTAAATCCTGGGAAGAGATCGAAAACGGCCTGCCTTCAAACTTCGGTTTCGGCATGACGGTAAGCGGGTCGGGCTCCGTATTCATCGTTCCGCTCGAGGCTGATGCAAAACGTTACACCTGCGAAGGCAAGCTTCGCGTTTATCGCACACGTGACGAAGGCAGTTCATGGCAGCCGCTCACAAAAGGTCTACCGCAGAAGAACACATACGAAGTCATTCTACGAGATGGCATGACATCGGTCGGCGATAACATCTTCTTTGGCACCAAGAATGGCAAGCTCTTCGGCTCGACCGATGACGGAGATTCGTGGAAACTGATCGAAGGCTCATTGCCCGAGATCTGCTGTGTCAAGGCATATTCGATCTAATGCCTATCAAGATCCATCTCAGCGGCTACCTAAAACCATTCTCCGGCGGCAAGACCGAGATCGCTTTGGCGGGCGAATACGCAACTGTCGGCGATGTGCTTGAAGCGCTATGGGAGCGTCACATTGCCCTGCGGGACCGGATTTTGACCGAAACCGGACATATTCGCCAGCATGTGAATATTTTTGTCGGTAGTGATGATGTGAAGCGGTTGAAGGGCTTACAGACAGACTTAACAGGGAAGGATCTACATATTTTTAATGCCGTGAGCGGTGGATAGACACTAGGCTTTTTTAGTTTATTTTATTTCTGCTCGGTTCAGGCAAAACGGAGGAGTAAGAAATGTCGTCAACGATCAAAAAGATCATAAAGTGGGCCGGAATAGTCCTAGGTACTCTCGTCCTTATTGTCGTTGGACTCGGTATATATATTTATACACAGATCCCTAAACCGATCGGCGACCGACCGGTGCTCCAATCAGAGTTATTCGAAAAACCTGAAAAGGAGTTTCCCGTAGGCGGCAAATTCATATATAGATCGGCTCGTGAGCTAGCAGCGATGATCAAAACCAAGCAGGCGACTTCGGTCGAGATCGTCCAGGAACACATAAATTACACCAAGAACAACAACTATAAAACGAATGCGTTTGTCTGGCTCTTCGAACAAGATGCTCTCGAAGCAGCCAAACGAGCCGATGAAAAGGTCGCTCGCGGCGACCCGCTAGGATTGCTTCACGGCGTTCCGGTGAGCATTAAGGAAGAGTTCGCGGTCAAAGGAAAGCCCCAAACGGTCAATGCCGAGGTGTTTCAGGGTTTTGTTGCCCCGAAAAACGCCGGAGTTGTGGACGCCCTGCTCGATCAGGGAGCCATCATTTTGGGAACTACGAACGTGCCCGCGATGCTCTTTGACCTGCAGACATTCGGTGAGATATACCCACCGGCAAACAATCCTTATGACGTCACGCGGACTCCCGGCGGGAGCACAGGCGGTGGAGCGGCATCGGTGGCGTCAGGCTTTTCCCCTATCGCATTGGGCGGCGACTTTGGCGGCAGCATTCGCATACCGGCCGCATATTGCGGGCTGTACGGCCTGAAGACGACCGACGGAAGCATGCGCGATTTCAATTCGTTTCCGGGCGAACCGGGAAACCCGAGGTATCGCCGAATGATGGTCGCCGGCCCGCTGGCTCGAACAGTTGATGATATCGATCTGGCGTGGAACGCGATCATGTCAAAATGGCCGGAGCAAAAGGCCAAAATGCTCGAACCAAAAGCCGATCTAAAGGACTACAAGGTCGCATATCTTGACGAATGGGCGTTTGGCAACGACAAGGTCTTGGTCAGCAAGGATATCAAGGACAAACTGAAGCAGTTCACAGAAACGCTTAATTCCAACAATGTTTCCGTTACCAACGATCAACCCGCCGATTACGACAAGATGGTCGCGATGCACCGGATGCTCGCGATCTATGTGATGTTCGAAAAAGTCCCATGGATATTTCGTCAGTTCGTAATACGAGATTTCAAAAGTGCAGACAATCACCGCATCGATCTGTCGGAGGTCTACGATCGGATGTCGGATATGGATGCAGCAAAATACGACGATATCCTAAAGCGGCGTGATGTTTTGAGAGATCAACTGGAAACCTTTTTCAAAAAATATGACTTTTTGATCTTGCCCGTGACAACCGTACCAGCCTTCAAACACAACACGGAACATACGCCTATCTCTGTGGATGGCACGAATGTAGATTACTGGGACAATTTTCTTTACCCTGTCGTTTTTAACGCGACCGGTCATCCGGCATTGACCATTCCTCTCGGGCTAAACACCGAGGGTGTGCCAATCGCGGTTCAGGTCGTTGGGCCGATGAATTCGGAAAGACAGCTGATCAAGTTTGCCAAGCTGATCGAGCCGCTGCACGACAGTTTTGTAAGGCCCGGCTTGTAACCAGCTCGGCTTTCGGTATTCAATACAGGAGGAACGGCTTGCGGGCTTCGCGAAAAGCCGATAAACCGTCGGCCCAGTCCGCCTCGATCTCTTCTAACGAAACGCCGCTTTCGATTTGCTTCCTGATCTTGTCCGTCCCGCTCACGACATCAAACGGATTCTTGTCGAAGACGTATTCGTATGCTTCCTGCTTCCATTGAAACTTGTCGGTGTAGAGGTCGTAGGCGGTTTTGGTCATGGCGATGCCGACGATAACGGGTGTGAAGGCTTCGCGATCGGTTACGTGTATTTGGATCCCGCCGCAGGTGCGGCCCGCCCATTTTTGAAACGTAGGACGAAAGAAGACGTGGCGGAATTTCACCCCTTCGAAACCGAGGGCATCGAGAGCATTGACCCAATCGTATGGGTCAATGTAAGGAGCTCCGTTTAGCTCGAATGGCTTGGTCGTGCCGCGGCCCTCGCTCAGCTCGGTGCCCTCGATGTGAACCGTCGCTGGAAAAACGATGCACGTCTCGGCGGTCGGGATGTTTGGTGACGGGATGATCCAAGGCAACCCCGTTTCGCTCCACCACATTTCGCGACGCCAGCCTTCCATGTCGACGACCTCGAGTTCGCAGCCGATGCCGAAATGTTCGTTGAACATCTTTGCCAGTTCGCCGATCGTCATTGCGTGACGGGTTGGAAGTTCGAACTGGCCGACGAAGGATTTGAACTCGTGCTCGGTGATGTTGCCTTCGATTGCCGTTCCGTTGATCGGATTAGGCCGGTCGCAGACCACGACCTTCTTGCCAAACTCTTTGGCAGCTCGCATGCAGTTCGCCATTGTGTAGACGAAGGTGTAAATACGGCAGCCGACATCCTGCAGGTCGACGACAAAGGTGTCGATATCAGCCACCATTTCACCCGTGGGAACGCGCGTCTCGCTGTAAAGCGAATAGACCATGATGCCGGTCCGCTCATCGACTGCGTGCGGCGTCTCGATCATGTTGTCCTGCAGATCGCCGCGGATACCGTGCTGCGGGCCAAACAACGCAGTCAATTCAAATGCGTCGCTGTCGTAAAAAGCATCTGCCGCGTGAACAAAACTATCTGGCAATACGGACGCCTGATTGCACACCAAACCAACTCGCTGGCCGCGAATCATGTCAACCTTTTCTTCTAACAAACGCTCAATGCCGAGCCGAACTCTATTGTTTTGCATACTCAAAATATAATAGCCCAAGCTTTCGCTCGGGCTAGATCCGGTCTTGTGTGAATCGGAAAACTATTTCTTCTTGGCAGCAGGTTTCTTTGCTGCGGGTTTCTTGGCAGCCGGCTTCTTAGCCGCCGGTTTCTTTGCAGCAGCTTTCTTTGCCGGAGCCTTCTTCGCTGCGAGCTTAGCGGCCGGTTTGGCCGCGGCTTTCTTTGCCGGAGCTTTTTTTGCTGCCGGTTTCGCAGCCGCCTTTGCGGCAGGTTTCGCAGCGGGCTTGGCTTCACCGCCGACGGTCGCAGCACCGGCAGCATGCTTGCCGACCGAAGCTACACCGTTCTCCATCGCCTTAGCCGATTTGTACATTTCGCTCTTGCCGATCGGTTCGCCATTCGCGGCCTTCATAACAAAGTACGGCGAGCCGTCCTTTGCGGCCTTGCGCTCAAAGCGCTTGTTGTTGCCGGCATTCTTCTGCACAGAGGCAATGCCTCGCTTCGCAGCTGCCAGCGATTCATAAGCTTCGCTGGTCAGGATCACCTGGCCATTGCTTGCTTTCAAATTAAAACGAAATTTGCCTGTCTTGCCGACCTTGATCTCAAATTTTCCTGCCATAGTGTTATCTCCTCAAAGAGTTTGTGAAATAAGGACTTTACCTTTTAACAGCGAATAAAATATGTCACAACGGCGCGCCTGTTGCAAATCTGCTTACTCAAGAAAGTCGTGTGGCATATCTCGTGGACCGAGGCCATTGGCATTGATGATGCGAGCGCAGCCGTTCCAGCGAAGCTTACAATCGTCATTCCCTGCTGGCTTCATCGCCTCGGCCTTTTCAAAGCAATCCATCGCTTGACGAAAAAGCTCGAATGCACCGATGCCACCCTTGCCCAAGGTCGCCTTCGCCCGACGCTCATACATTATTCCCGTGTAATAGTTACGTTGGTAATCATCCTTGAGCCGCATTATGTACTCGGCAATGCGGGCGTCGCCAACTGCGTAGTCCTTACCAAAGCGATCTGACATCGCCAGGATGATGTTTTTTAGCGCCTCCTGATTGTCCGGCTCGATCGCGAGCACGTCGAGATAGATACTCTCAGCCGCTCCCGGTTCGTTGAGCAATCGGTAACGGTTGGCTTTTTCAAGTGCGGAGGGAATCGCATCGGATGATAGTTTCTTTAGCTCGAACATAAACGTCGGACCGCAGGCTGCCAGCCTGCGTGTGTCGACAACCGGCAGGCTGGCAGCCTGCGGTCCCATCACTTCTTCCTAAACAATTTCACCAGCTTCTTGATCGGATCGTAATGCTCGTCGACGACCCTTTCCTTCAACGGAATAATAGCATTATCCGTGATCGTAATATGCTCCGGGCAGACCTTTGTACAGCATTTTGTGATGTTGCAATAGCCGATACCGAATTCATTTTTTAGCTCATCGACGCGATTCTCGGTGTCGAGCGGATGCATCTCGAGGGCTGCGGTGTAAAGCAAAAAACGCGGGCCGATAAATTCGCTGTGCTTTTCGTGATCGCGAAGTACATGGCAAACGTCCTGACACAGGAAGCACTCGATACACTTTCGAAACTCCTGCACGCGGTCGATGTCGGATTGCTGCATTCGCCAGGTGCCGTCCTCGGCGTCGGGCTTGCGAGGTTTGAATTTTTTGATGCGTTTCTTGACTTCGTAGTTCCACGAGATGTCTGAGATCAGATCTTTGACGGGAGGGAATGCCCGCAGCGGTTCGATCGTGACGGTTTGCGTGAGGTCGATCGTATCGAGCCGCGTCATGCACATAAGCTTTGGCATGCCGTTGATCTCCGCCGAGCACGAACCGCATTTGCCGGCCTTGCAGTTCCAACGGCAAGCAAGATCGCCCGCCGATTCGGCCTGTATCTGATGAACGGCATCGAGCACGACCATGCCCTCGGTTACCTCAGTCTGGTAATCGACCATCTCCGCCGTCTCACGTCCGCCTCGTCTTATGCTGAAAGTAGCTTTCATAAAATTGAACCGCAGAGACGCAGAGACGCAGAGAGAAAGAGAGATCGGCAATAAACACTTTCTGGTCTTCTCTGCGTCTCTGCGTCTCTGTGGTGAAAATTCCTCATCCCATCTCCTCGATGACTTGTTTCAACTCAGCAGGCATTTCGGGGATCGGGATCTTGCTGATCTCCATTCCGCCGGCTTCGCCTTTTCTGAGCGAGAAATTGAACTTTGCAAATTCCGGATCTTTTGCCTGAAAGTCTTCTCTAAAATGCCCGCCGCGGCTCTCGCGGCGTTCGATGGCGGCTCGGGTGATGGCTTCGCTGACCGTCAATAAATTGTGCAGATCGAGCGCGGTGTGCCAGCCGGGGTTAAAATCGATGTTGCCCGGCGCAAATACTTTAGCGGCCCTGTTCTTAAGCAAGTCGAGCCCATTCAATGCCTCGATCATCTCGTCGTGCTGCCTGACGATACCTACGTTTGTCTGCATCATCTCCTGCAAATCACTCTGGATGCTGTATGGATTTTCACCACCTTCGCGTTCGAATGGTTCGAGTGCCGTTTTGGCGATCTTGGCGACCTGGTCATTGTCGATCGTGCCGTGGTTGTTCCCTTTGGCAAAGATCGCGGCGTATTCACCGGCACGTTTGCCGAAAACTATCAGATCCGAAAGCGAATTACCGCCGAGACGATTTGCACCGTTAATGCCAGCCGCGCATTCGCCGGCCGCAAACAGGCCCGGCACGGTCGATTCCTGTGTGTCAGCATTGACGCGAATACCGCCCATCACATAATGAGTCGTGGGGCCAACTTCCATCGGTGTGGTAGTGATGTCGAGATTGGCCAGTTGGATGAACTGGTGATACATCGACGGCAGCTTTTTCTTAATGTGCTCGGCTGCGTTGGGCAATTTTTCTTTTATCCACGCAATGTCTAGAAAAACACCTCCATGCGGCGAACCGCGTCCGGCCTTGACCTCACGGTTGATGCAGCGGGCAACGTGGTCGCGAGTGAGCAGCTCCGGCGGGCGATTGGCGGTCTTGTCGCCCTGGGTGTAACGCCAGCCTTCCTCGGGATCTTTGGCCGTCTGATCTTTGTAATTGTCCGGCACGTCATCGAACATGAACCGGTTGCCTTCACTATTCTTGAGGATTCCACCTTCTCCGCGAACGCCCTCGGTTACCAAAATCCCGCGAACGCTCGGCGGCCAGACCATGCCGGTCGGATGGAACTGGATAAATTCCATATCGATCAGTTCGGCCCCGGCATCGTATGCGAGTGCGTGTCCATCGCCGGTGCCTTCCCAACTGTTCGACGTGATCTTGTACGCACGGCCGATGCCGCCGGTCGCCATCACGAGAGCTTTACATTTGAAGATACGAAAACGGCCATGTTCGCGTTCGTAAGCGAGACACCCGATCACACGGTCACCATCTTTCAGCAAGCCAACGACCGTGACCTCCATGTAAACTTCAATTCCCTGATGGATGCCGTGGTCCTGTAGCGTTCGGATAAGTTCCAAGCCAGTCCGGTCGCCGACATGCGCCAATCGCGGATAGCGATGGCCGCCGAAGTTTCGCTGAAGTATCTTGCCGTCTTTTGTTCGATCGAAAACTGCTCCCCAGGCTTCTAATTCTCTTACTCTGTCCGGTGCTTCTTTAGCGTGCAACTCCGCCATTCGCCAGTTGTTAACGTACTGGCCGCCGCGCATCGTGTCGGAAAAATGGACCTTCCAGTTGTCGCGGTCGTCGACATTGCCCATCGCTGCCGCCATACCGCCCTCGGCCATTACGGTATGTGCCTTGCCAAGCAAAGATTTGCATATCAGCCCGACGCTCACGCCCGAGCCCGATGCCTCGATCGCCGCACGCAACCCGGCACCACCGGCACCGATGACGACTACGTCGTGTTCAAATGTTGGATAGTCCATCATTAAATCTTTAACGAAGAGAACGCTGTGACCGCAGAGCTAAGAACGGAAATTTTTCTCAGCGTCCTTTGCGGTCTCTGCGTTTAAAACAATCTGTAATCGGTCCAGATGCCCATCGAGCACATGCGCACGTAAATGTCTGAGAAACCTACGACAAACAAGCTGATCCACGCGAACAGCATGTGCCTCTTGTTCAGGCCGCTGACGCAGCCGTATGCTTTCTGCCGTATCGGCTTGTTCGACAACACGTCATGAATTCCGCCGATCAAATGCCGCAGCGAATGGCAGCTAAAAGTGTAAAGGCTAAGGCACACGACGTTAGCGGTGATCACGATCGTGCCGACGCCGATGCCGAAATGTTGTTTGCCATCGTCGCCCATAAACCACAGTGCGTTCCACGCATCGTAGGCCAGGAAGAACAGAAACAAGACTGCGATATAGAGAAAATAGCGATGGATATTTTGCAGGATCAGCGGGAACCAGTTTTCGCCGCGATAGCCTTTGCGCGGTTCGCCAACGGCGCAGGCGATCGGGTCGGCCCACATTGCTTTGTAATAGGCTCCGCGATAGTAATAGCAGGTGAATCGAAATCCGCCGGGTGCCCAAAGTATCAAAAGAGCAGGCGAAAACGGCAGCCACGACGGGATCCAGCTTGGCGGCGGTCCAAACAACGCGTGTGACGAAGTGCCAAAGATCTCAGGCGAATAGAACGGTGAGAGATAGTTCCCAAACGCGTAATGCTCGCCCTGAAACGCAGCCCATGTCGAGTAAACGACAAAAGCTCCGAGGCCAATGAACGTCAAAAGTGGAGCTACCCACCAGCCGTCCTTGCGCATCGTCTGACCAAATCCACGCCGCTGAATCGAAACCAGGTTAGATGCCATAAGAGAGCAAGCCTTGGGTCAAATCGCCGTTATTTTTTAGAGATGAAAACAGCTAATGTTGTACGTCAAATCGCGGGTTAAGTCAAATAAATGCCTGTTTTAGGCGACAAAACCGTCGAGATCGGATACCTCTACCCCTCTCGTCCATAGATCTGCGTGATCCCAAGCAGTCTTTTCGCGATTTCGTCGGTCAATTCGCCATCGCGTAGGCGCCAACCCCAATTTTCTGATGCGGTCGCAGGCGTATTCATACGGGCTTCACTTCCGAGGCCGAGAAGGTCCTGCATCGGGATTATTACTGTATCGGCCGTCGAGGCCACACATGCGCGTATCATATCCCAATGGATCTCTCGGCCTCCGGTTCTTAGGTATTTGCGGCAATGGCTTTTGACGTTTTTTGGCGCCGACTTGTACCAGCCCAATGTCGTGTCATTGTCGTGAGTGCCAGTGTACGCGACCGTATTTTGATTGTAATTATGCGGCAGATCGCGATTGTACGCGTCGCCGCCAAATGCGTATTGCAATATGCGCATGCCGGGAAAGGTGAAACCGTCTCGCAACGCCTCGACTTCGGGTGTCATTGAGCCTAGATCCTCCGCAATGATCGGAAGCTCGCCGAGGCGGCGACGAAGCGTTTCGAACAACGCATCTCCCGGAACGCTAGACCATTTGCCGTTTTCGGCGGTTTCATCACCACCGGGAACTTCCCAGTTCCGCACAAATCCGATGAAATGATCGAGCCGGACGATATCGGCCGTGTTTAGCGCAAAGGATATCCTTGCCGTCCACCAGCCAAAATCATCGGCCAGCATAGCCTGCCAGTCATAGATCGGATTGCCCCACAATTGACCGGTCTTTGAGAAATAATCGGGTGGCACACCGGCCACGACCTTGGGAGTGCCGTCGGCATTCAGCTTGAACTTCGACTGGTTGCACCACACATCGACCGAGTCGAAAGCGACAAAAATTGGAATGTCGCCGATGATCTGGACGCCTTTCTCGTTTGCATACTTCTTCACTGCGAGCCATTGGCGAAAGAACAGATATTGAGCAAACTTTTCCTCTCGTATCTCGCGGGCGAGCTGAGCCTTGACCGTATCGAGAGCGCCTTTGTCACGTGATTTCAGCGCCGCCGACCAGTCGTACCACGGATGGTCGTCGTGCGTCGCTTTTATTGCTCGAAACCCAGCATAGTCGTCGAGCCACCACGCATTTGATCGGCAAAAATACTCAAATTCATTGTTAAGCTGTGGATCTGGCCTCGAACGGAAATTCTCAAACGCTTTTGTCAGGATCGTCCTTTTCCATTCACCGGCTTTGCCGTAATCGACTTTTGCCGCGGAAAATTTCGGCTTTGAACTAATGTCGGCGGCGGTCAGCAGGCCGTCATCGACCAGGCTCTCAGGCGAGATCAGCAAGGGATTACCAGCAAACGCCGAGTAACAAGAATAAGGCGAATTGCCATAACCGGTCGGCCCGAGCGGCAATATCTGCCAATATGTCTGTCCCGCCGAGACAAGAAAATCGATAAGATCAAACGCGGCCGGGCCAATGTCGCCTATCCCAAAGCCGCCCGGCAGTGAGGTCGGATGCAGTAGGATTCCGCTGGCTCGTGGAAATTTCATGTTTGTCCTATTATGCTGACCCGCCGGGCTCAAGACAAAGTGCCTTGACCGCGAGTTGCTGATATAGTAGCGAAAATGACCGATCTGATCATTCGCAGCAAGCGTGTCGTAACGCCCATGATCATGGGCCCGGCGTCAGTGCATATTGGCGGCGGCAAGATCGAGCGCATCGGCGAATGGGATGATGTGCCGACAGGTATACCGCTCGTCGACGCAGAAAATTCAGTCGTGATGCCGGGAAATGTTGACGCTCATGTTCACGTAAACGAGCCGGGCCGGACAGAATGGGAAGGCTACGAAACGGCAACAAGGGCCGCCGCGGCCGGAGGGGTGACGACGATCGTCGATATGCCGCTTAACAGCATTCCGCCAACGACAACGCTGGCAGGATTTGAGGAAAAGCTGGAAGCGGCAAAAGGTAAATGTACGGTCGATGTCGCATTTTGGGGTGGTGTCGTGCCGGGAAACATGAGCGAATTGGCCCCGTTGATCGAACGCGGCGTTCGCGGATTCAAGTGCTTTCTGATCCATTCCGGCGTTGACGAATTCCCGCACGTCACAGAAGCTGACCTCAGAATTGCGATGCCCGAGATCGCTCGGCTTGGCTCGGTTTTGCTCGTCCATGCCGAGGTTCCCGGGCCGATCGATGCGGCGGCAGCGTCGCTCGCAGGTTTGGATCCGAGAGCATACGACACATTTCTTAGGTCGCGCCCGCGAGAGGCCGAAAACGATGCGATTGCCTTGATGATAATGCTTTGTCGCGAGACGGGATGCCGCATTCATATCGTTCATCACTCGTCATCGGATGCGCTGCCGATGCTCAGAGCCGCAAAGTCCGAAGGTCTGCCGATAACGGTCGAAACATGTCCGCACTATCTGACATTCGCCGCCGAAGAGATCGCCTATGGCGCCACACATTTCAAATGCTGCCCGCCGCTGCGCGAACGCGAGAACCGCGAAAAGCTGTGGGAAGCGATCGCCGATGGGACGATCGACATGGTCGTCTCCGACCACAGCCCCTGCACACCTGCTTTGAAATTACAGGAATCTGGCAATTTTTTGGACGCATGGGGCGGGATCGCGGCCCTGCAATTTGGTTTACCGGTGATGTGGACAAATCTGCAAAAACGCGGGTTCGGCATCTCCGATCTGACTCGTTTGATGTCAGCCGAGCCAGCGAAGCTAGCTAGATTGAGCGACCGTAAAGGTAAGCTGGCAACCGGATTCGACGCGGACATTACCGTCTGGGATTCGAATGCTCAATTCACAGTCCTTCCCTCGATCATCGAGCATCGACATAAACTTACTCCGTATTCGGGTATGGATTTGCGTGGGGTTGTGGAAATGACCTATGTTAATGGAAAAAATGTCTATACGGATTCTGAGTTCGAATCAGCATCAGTAGGCAGATCGCAAACTTAAGTTATATGGACTTTACTCAGCAGATAGATCTCGTATCCGAAAAACTCGGTGGTTCTGTGCTAGCGGCCAACGACGACTTTTTCGCGCCAAAAGAGAATCTCATCAAATCCGCCACACCGATCTGGATCGAAGGCAAATACACCGACGACGGTAAGTGGATGGACGGCTGGGAATCACGGCGGCGGCGTTCGCCTCGTCTGGACGAACCTTTCGACTGGTGCATTATCCGGCTCGGAATGCCGGGCGAGATCGTTGGGATCGTCGTCGATACCGCATATTTTCGCGGAAATTTCCCTACACACTGTTCGCTTGAGGCCTGCACGGTCGACGGGCACCCGAACGTTGACGAATTGCTTGCCAAGACGACTGAGTGGCGCGAGATATTGCCGGTGTCGGAGTTACAAGGCGATTCGAAGAATGAATTTGAGATCGCGAGCACCGGACGCGTCACTCATTTGAGGTTCAAGATCTATCCAGATGGAGGTGTCGCACGGCTTCGGGTGCACGGCAACGTGATGCCGGATTGGGATGAGTTGAGAAAAAGAAACAGCGAGATCGATCTGGCTGCTGCTGAGAATGGCGGCGACGTGATCTCGGCAAGCGACGAATTTTTCGGCCATCGCCAGAATCTGATAATGCCCGGCTTTGCTCATAACATGAGTGACGGCTGGGAAACTCGCCGAAGGCGCGGCCCCGGGCATGATTGGTGCGTCGTCAGGCTCGGTACGGCGGGTACGATCACGCGGGTCGAGGTCGACACGTCGTACTTTCGGGGCAACTATCCGGAAAGCTGCACGCTCGAGGGCGGTGACGGTACCGAGTGGCGAGAGTTGTTGCCGATGGCAAAATTGCAGGCTCATACGCGGCATACGTATTCGAGCGAACTCGCCGACATCGGGGCGGTCACACACGTTAGATTTAACATTTATCCCGACGGCGGCGTCAGTCGGCTGCGTTTATTTGGGCGGATCTCGTGAGCTATCAGATCTACAAGAATCTCGCTTGGCTGAATGACTTACCGCCCAACGAAGCTGAGTCTGCGTTCCTCGACTGCTGCGGCTCGCATGAGTGGGCACGCCGAATGGCAGCGGCCCGGCCATTCGCAATGCTCGATGGTCTGTTCGAAACGGCCGACCGTATCTGGCGTTCGCTCTTAACCGCCGACCACCTCGAGGCATTTGCGGCCCATCCAAAGATCGGTTCGAAAAAGGCAACGGCAGGGCAGAATGTTCAAGCTGTCAATTGGTCGGCGGCCGAGCAATCAGGCATGAATGCGGCCATAAAAGATGTGCGCGACGAACTTGCGGATGTTAACGGCTTGTATGAAGACAAATTCGGGTTTATATTTATCGTCTGTGCAAGTGGAAAATCGGCCGAGGAAATGCTGGCGATCTGCAGGGCCCGATTGGGTAACTCGGTCGAAACCGAGTTTGCGATCGCCGCAGAAGAACAACGGAAGATCACAGAGATCCGTCTAAAGAAACTTTTAGAAAAATGAGTGCCATCACAACACACATTCTCGACACAACGTCAGGTAAACCCGGGACCGGCATTCCTGTCGTCCTCGAACGCAAAACGCACACCGCCGGCTGGCAGGCGATCGCTGAGGGAATGACCGATATCGATGGCCGCATCAATGACCTTCTTTCACCCCGTGAAGCCTTTCTGCCCGGCCATTACCGGCTTGTATTCGAGACTGGCCCGTACTTTTTACTACAGAGTATCGAGTGTTTCTTCCCGCAAGTGACCGTCAGCTTTGTGGTCAAAGACCCGATGCAGCATTACCACGTCCCGCTGCTGCTCAGCCCGTTTGGCTACTCGACCTATCGCGGGAGTTAATCTGAATGCCCGTCAGGATCGTACAGGATAATTACGGCAAATCGCGTGTCCGGCTGATGAAGGTCTCACGCTGCGCGGACCATCACGAGATCCAAAGCCTTTCGCTGAACATAGCGCTTGAAGGCGACTTCGACGCAATTCATATCGACGGCGACAACAGCCTCTGCCTGCCGACCGACACAATGAAGAATACCGTCTATGCTCTCGCCGGTAAGAATGACGGGATCGAGCAGATCGAATCGTTCGGCCGTCGACTCACATCACATTTCCTCGATAACAACGTCCATGTCTCGCGAGCGGTCATCGATATAAGCGACCATTCGTGGAAACGGATGAAATTCGACGGCCGTGACCATCCGCATTCGTTTGTCCGTGGCAGCCGTGAGAAACGTACCGCCAGGATCGACGCAACGCGTGATGCTGTATCGGTGGTTTCCGGGGTCGAGGAGTTGATCGTCCTCAAATCGGCCGAGTCTGGTTTTGTTGGCTTTATCAAGGATGAATACACGACACTGCCCGAGGTCACCGACCGCATCCTGGCAACGTCGATCAAGGCGACCTGGACATACGCCAATCCCGATAACGCGACCAGCGAGACGTGGCACGCCATCAGGCAATGCATCCTCAAAACCTTTTCCGATCACGATAGCCTCTCGGTCCAACACACTCTGTATGCCATCGCCGAGGCCGTTCTGAGCCAGTTTGCCGAGATCGATGATATATATTTTTCGCTGCCGAATATTCACTGCCTGCCGGTCGATATTTCCAAGTTTGGGCTTGAGGACAAGAATTGTATTTTTATCCCAACGGATGAGCCGCACGGCCTGATCGAGGCCCGGTTGGCACGATAGCTTTTTATGAACACATCGCTTTCTCAGGAATCATTTGACCGACACTCAGATGGACTTCGATCGGTGATGTCTGCTTTTGCGAAGCGCTATCCCGGCGAATCGGGCCGCCGTCAACCTGTGCATACGGTCTATGGCGGTGCTCATTTGTTTAAGGCCGATACCACGGTCAAGCTTGGCCAGTTGGCTGTTCGGTCGTTCAATGTCTTTGCTCCCGACCCGACAACATTTGCAGAAACGCTTGGAATTCCTGACCAAATAAGTCCGATCGTCTTTGAACGGGTTACCGAAAAGCTCGGTCGCGAGGCGGTCGAGGATTTTCGCATTGATTTTGAGGATGGATACGGCACGCGTCCCGACGCTGAGGAAGACGGCCACGTTGTCGCGGCCGCGACCGAGGTCGCAAAGGGCATGGCCGACGGCACGCTCTCGCCTTTTATCGGCATTCGAATCAAAACATTCAGCGAAGAGCTTCACGCTCGTGCTATCCGCACTCTGGATCTTTTCCTGACGACGCTAACTGACGCGACTGGTGGAAAATTGCCGGACAATTTCGTTGTGACTTTGCCAAAGATCGTGACACCGGAGCAAGTGACAACGCTTATCGAAATTTTCGACGAGATCGAGCCAAAACTCGGCCTCGCTGCGGGCACGCTAAAGATGGAGATGATGATCGAGACTACGCAATCGATCATTGCCGCCGACGGACGTTCGGGCTTGCCCAGAATGCTCGAGGCCGCTCATGGCCGCTGTACCGGAGCCCATTTTGGTACGTACGATTACACCGCGAGCTGCTCGATCACCGCCGCGTATCAGGATATGCTCCATCCGGCGTGTGATTTCGCCCGGAATGCGATGCAGGTCGCTTTTGGCGGCACTGGGGTATGGCTCTCGGACGGTGCGACAAACATCATGCCCGTCGCGCCAAACCGCGGTGAAAATTTGACGTCCGAGCAGATCGATGAAAATAATACGGTCGTTCGGCGTGCGTGGAAATTGCACTATGACCACTGCCGCCATTCGCTCGAAAACGCATTTTATCAAGGCTGGGATCTGCACCCCGGACAGCTTCCGACAAGGTACGCTGCGGTTTATACATTCTTTCTCGAAGGCCTCGATGCGGCTAGCGAACGGCTGCATAACTTTGTCGAAAAGGCCGCGCAGGCAACGCTTGTCGGTGACGTCTTTGACGATGCGGCGACCGGTCAGGGCCTTTTGAATTACTTTTTGCGGGCAATAAATTGCGGTGCGATCACCGAAGAAGAGGCGACCCGACGCACAAGTATAACGCTCGACGAACTGCGGTCGGGATCCTTCGTCAAGATCCTAAAGAACCGCCAAAACTAACCCATGAATGACCTAACGACGCCGTGTCTCGTTCTCGACCTTGATCGCGTTCGACGCAACGCCGAACGTATCAGTCAGATCGCTACGCGAAACAATGTTCGCCTCCGCCCGCATATAAAAACACACAAATGCACTGAGGTCGCGCTGTTACAGACCGCTGGGCAAGATGGCGGCGTAACCGTCTCGACGCTCGCCGAGGCTCGTGCATTTGCAAATGACGGCTTTGATGACATCACATACGCGGTGCCGGTAGAGGCCGGAAAATTCACCGAGGTCATTGAGATCATTCAGCGTGGCACGCAGCTCAATGTTATAACCGACGATCTCCCCACTACTCAGTTGCTTGCGCATACCGCCGCTAACGCTGATGTCAAAATCAGTGTTTTCCTTAAGACCGATTGCGGATATCACCGCTGCGGCGTCGAGCCTGATGACCCCATGGCAATGGCGATTCCCCGAGCCATATCGAGTGCGTCCAATCTCCATTTTGCGGGGATTCTGACGCATGCGGGGCATTCCTATCACGGCAGATCGGCCGAAGAAATTCTTACGATAGCCCGACAAGAACGCGACATAATGGTTGATTTCGCAAGCAAACTACGGTCTGACGGTATTGACGTACCGACCGTTAGCATCGGCTCGACACCGACGATCACGCATGTAGACCATCTCCAAGGCATCGACGAGATCCGCCCCGGCAACTACATATTTTTCGATGCGTTTCAGGCGACGCAGGGCAGTTGTTCGTTCGATGATTGTGCCCTGACTGTTCTGGCTGCCGTGACTCACGTCAGCCGACAATACAAGAAGATCATCGTCGATGCCGGCGGTATCGCGATGTCAAAAGATCGCGGGCCTGTGGAGTTTGACGCCGCTTGCGGTTATGGCCGCGTGATCGATCTGGATGGCAACGATCTTGGTTTACGTCTCGATTCACTCTCGCAGGAACACGGTGAAATGACCGTTGACGACGACCGAATGTTTGACAAACTCACGGTCGGTTCACGCGTTCGCATAGTTGCAAATCATTCCTGCATGACCGCCGCCCAGCACACGCATTACAATGTGCTCGAACGCGGCAAGATCGTGGACAAATGGAAAATTCACACTGGATGGTGATCGATAATGAAACTTCTGTTGACGATAATTTTGGCTGCCGCCGCGATCACGCCGGTCTATTCTCAGAATATGGAACGCGTTAAAGACGAGCTCAAAAAGTTTGACGCCTTTTACCAAAAGGGCATGAAGGACTATTCGATAGTCGGCGGTGGCCTGATCATCGTTCACGAAGACCGTGTCGTCGACCACCAAACCTACGGCTCGGCACACATCGCCAACAAATACGCGGCCGACAAGGACACGATCTTTCATTGGGCATCGATCACGAAAACGCTGACGGGCATCGCGATAATGCAGCTGCGTGACCGCGGACGTTTGAAACTCGATGATCCGATCACGAAATATGTGCCGGAATTACGGGCGGTTCACAATCCGTTCTGCTCGATGGACGAGATCACGATCGGGCAACTGATGTCGCACACGGCTGGATTCCGCGGAGGCACGTGGCCTTTCGGTGGCGACAAAGATTGGCATCCGCCCGAGCCGACCAAATGGTCGCAGCTTGTCGCGATGATGCCGTATACCGAAGTTCTCTTTAAACCGGGCAGCAAATACAGCTACTCAAATCCCGGGATCGTCTATCTCGGCCAGGTCATCGAGCGTTTGTCGGGCGAGGATTTTGAGGTGTATATGGACAAAAATGTCCTGCGCCCGCTGGATATGCGTTCTAGCTATTACGATACGACGCCAAATCATTTGCTGCGGCATCGTTCACACAGCTACTTCCTCGCAAAGGATGGCAAACTGACCGACGGCATCTTCGACATGGACACCGGTATCACCGTCTCGAACGGCGGCCTTAATGCACCGCTGACCGACATGGCAAAGTACCTAAAATTCCTGATCGGCGACGCCAGACGTCAGGCCGACTTCGATGTCGTCCTCAAACGGTCCAGTCTCGAGGAGATGTTCACACCTGTAATCGATGTTCTCGACGAGCCTAAGGACGGCCAGAACCGCAAAGACCACATGGGCGGGTCATTCTTTATCGAGGACAATTTCGGCCAGCGTTTCATCGGCCATAGCGGCCACCAGAACGCATTTTCGTCACATCTGTATTACAATCCTGCAACACGCTCCGCCTATATCGTGGCCTATAACACGTATCGCTCAGGCTCTCCGGCTGAGGCAGGGGCGACCGACCGGCTCGACCGTGAGCTAAAAGAGTATTTGTTTGAAAAGGTATTTCCGTTGTTTCCGAAGAAATGATCACTATGTCACACACTCGATCGTGGTTCACCAGCTTGGCTCTAATCTTCGGTTTCCTTTTTTTGGCCACGTGTTCGGGTGGGCAACGGCCGAACATTGCCGGCGGCGAAAAAGATCCGGAAAGGAGGATCCGCATCGGCTTTGCCATGGACGCTCTCAAACAGGAGCGTTGGCAAAAGGATCGTGACCTTTTCCTCGCACGTGCCGCCGAACTCGGTGCAGAGGTCATTCTGCAAACTGCCGATGGCAGCGACGAAGCTCAGATGAAGCAGGTCGAGAGTCTTTTGACTCAGGGCATCGACGTACTCGTGATCGTCCCGCACAACGCCGAGGTTGCCGGTGCGATGGTCGAGATGGCCAAGAAACAAGGCGTGCCCGTGATCTCATACGACCGCTTGGTTCGCAACAGTGCTCCTGATCTGTACGTTTCATTCGATAACGAACGCGTTGGGGAACTTCAGGCCCAATATCTTTTCGACAAGCAGCCGACCGGCAATTACATCCTCATCGGCGGTGCTCCAACCGACAATAATGCGACGCTCCTGAGGAAAGGCCAACTCAAAGTCCTGCAATCGGCTATAGATAGTGGGGTAATCAAGGTCGTCACCGACCAGTGGGCCAAGGAGTGGCTCGCCGAGGAGGCTTTAAAACATACCGAGAATGCCCTCACTCAAAACAACAATAATGTTGTGGCCGTCGTTGTTTCAAATGATGGCACTGCTGGCGGCGTGATCGAGGCCCTAAAGTCCCAAGGCCTCGCCGGTAAGGTGTTGGTTTCGGGCCAGGACGCCGAGCTTGGTGCTCTGCAACGCATAATTGCCGGTACGCAAACGATGACAGTCTACAAGCCGATCTCAAAGCTTGCTCCGGCAGCCGTTGAGGCAGCAATCGCATTGGCGAAACGAGATAAATTGAACATCACCCGCACCGTGAACAACGGCCGCATCGACGTCCCGTCGATCCTCATCGAACCTATTCCCGTAGATAAAAATAACATCGAGGAAACGGTGATCAAGGATGGTTTTCAAAGGCGAGAGGATGTTTTTAAGAAACCATAGACCGAGACGTAAAGATAATGGAATGCACGCGATATGACCTTTTACTTCGACGATGGTTTTGGTGGTACAACCGATGTTCGCTCGGTTACCACTATTTTCCAACCACCGGCAGCTTTTTGCCAGACATTCATATACCGCATCTTGAACGGGATCACTCGCCCATCAGGTGCAAGCGCCTCTACTTCAGCCAATCCGGTAACGACCACGACCTCACCAAATGGGCGGGCGATCATTTCAGAAAGCGTAACCGACTTGACCGGAAATGGCGGGAAACCTTTGCCCGCTTTGTAGATCAGCACATTCCCATCGGGGCCGATCATGTATGCTCCGTCGGCCATAAGATCGTCCCAAGAAGGGTCGGATCTTAATGTCTTTTGTCGGCCCAATTCCTCAAGCTGCAAAACCTCATTCGCCGCCGTTCGCTTTGGCTCGGCTTGGCCATTCACCTTTTGTCCAAACACGCCCGCAGCCAACAAAAACAAGAGGAAAAACCAAAGTATGATCTGAAACATGACAATTCTCCTTCGCTCCTTTATAAAAGTCAGGATACCGGGTTCGTCAAAGCGAGGTAATCGAATTGTCGCGAGAAAACGGAAAATGAGTGTGAACCGTCGCGGGGCGAACGTGGCCTGTCGGAGCCCGGATGGTTACACTTCGCCGAGGTCCGACAAACGATTTATATCTGATACAAATTCTTCGGGAGAATCCAACGAGAGACCAATTACCGAAAAGCTTTTTGAGAATCCGTACAGCCCAGTCGCGGCATAAACCCCATCGAGTACCAGGGTGACATTATGGCTTGCTGTCAACCCGAGTCTGGCGAACTTATCATCGTACGGCGTGGGTAGCTCACCCGCCCGGGCCTGTTCGATTGAAGAAAGTGGAATGGTGGCCCGCCACCTAAGGCCAACTCTAAGTATCAGATTCGAGCCGTCAACGATGATTGGAAGGCTTTTCGCTGCTCGCAAGTCGGCTGCCAAGAACAAAAGTCCGTATAAGCTGAGCACCGTCACTATCAACGCACCAGAAGGGCTCCATCGAGAAATGATCAGGTGTAGGACGACGGTTTCAACCAATATCAGTACGCCCATAACATAGACTAAAACCTCATATCCGTTAGCCTTGTGATAGGAATAGGATTTTGATCGCTCGCTCGAAGGTAAAAACCAGCTGAGGAATCCGTAAAAGATGATCGCGACTTCTGTAGCAAAAAACTGCCATATTCGGCCTGGAGGAAAGGCCACAAACGGATCGAATTCGACAAACTGTCTGCGAGGTTCTTTCATACTATAATCCGTCACTACCAGCCCGCCGCCGAAGTTAGCTCATCGGCTTGCCGAGAAGGTCAAAGAGTTCGGAACGGTGATTACGGCTGAGTGTAAATTTGCTGCCGTCGCGGATCTGCACTTCGTGATCGCCGTTGAACATCGGATGCAGTTCCTTTATGCTGTCCACGTTCACGATCACCGAGCGGTTTAACTGAACGAATTGCGACGGATCGAGTTGTGATTTGATCGATGCTAACGTCTGCCTGATCATGTGTCGCACGCCCTCACCGTGGAGGTGGATGTATTTGTCGTCAGCCTTTATCCAGTCGATCTGGCTGATCTTTAGAAAGATGATCCGGCCATTTCGCTTTACCAGCAGGCGCTCGAGGAATTTCGGTTTCTCGCGAATTGCCCTTATCAATTCACTGATCTGTCCCGATTCCTCTATACGGGAAGAACTCTCTGTAAGCAGATGCCTCGCATGTTCGAGAGACCGGGAAAACCGCTGCTGATCAAATGGTTTGAGCAAATAATCTACAGCGTGTACCTCAAAGGCTCGGATCGCATATTCCTCGTAAGCGGTCGTGAAGATTATTACTGGAAGTTCGTCACTACCCAGACTTTGCAGCAACGCAAAACCATCCATCTCAGGCATCTGAATATCGAGAAACATCAGGTCGGGCTTATTCTTTGCGATCGCTCGCATCGCAACTTTGCCGTTACCGGCCTCGCCGATCACTTCGATATCGTCTTGGCCGCCTAGCATCTCGCGGATGTACTTGCGGGCAAAAGGCTCGTCATCGACTATCAGTACCTTGATCGTGCTCGTGTTCATTGTTCACAGGCGTCATCCGACGTACCTGGAATGACAATATCAACCCTACAACCGCCCGAGGCCAGATTGTTGATCTCGACTTTCGCCGCATCACCGAATAAATGTGCAAGCCTCGAACGCACGTTGCTTATCCCAACGCCATTTGTTGTTACGTCAGAGTGCTCCTGATCGTTCCCTACCTGACCGCTGTCGTTTACAGATATGTGAAGATCATCGCCGTTTCGCTGCGCCGTTATTGTGATCTTTCCGGGCGCCTCGTATGGAGCGATACCGTGTTTAACAGCATTCTCAACGATCGGCTGCAGGATGAGGTGGGGCACTAACGATCGTAAAGTTCCCGGTTCGATGTCAAAGTCCACCGACAGCCTGTCCTCAAAGCGCGTTTGTTCGATCGCGAGGTAACACCGGAGGAATTCAAGTTCCTCGGCAAGAGCGACCATCTGATCGTTAGAATGTTCAAGGGTTTGCCGCAAAAAATCTCCCAGCAAAGCCACCATCTCATTCGCTCGTTTCGGATCAAGCAGGATCAATGAGGAGATCGAATGCAGGGAATTGAACAGGAAATGCGGCTGCAACTGCATCTTTAGCGCGTTGAGTTGGGCGGTGGACAACTCGGCTTTCAATGAGGCGTTCTTTGTCGATTCCTCTTTATAGTTTCGGTAAAAAAGCAATGCCTGGATCGTGAAGAATGTCGGTGTAAATAGCGAAAACACGGTATAAAGGGTCGGAACGACTACTCGCTGGACGATCATGGCCCAAGCCGATGAACTTTCGGGCCGATCCTGTCCTGAAAAACTGCCAAAGCCAACAAAGATAAGCGAATAAATGAGCGATACCAGCAAGCCGAGCAATAAATTGCCGACAACATTTCGCCAACGTATACCGCGGGGCCCGATTGGGAGCCACTTTGCAAAAAGAAATATCAACGGAGAGAAAAGCCCCCATACGTATGAACGCATGAGGCTGACGGACAATATCAGAAGGATGCTCTCGGACCTGTTCTCACTGACGACCGCGAGATAGCCGACACCACTAAAAGTCAGGCCAACGGCTGTCCAGATAATGAACAAGACGATCACGGACCGTAAATATTTGCGCAACAGACTCATCTGGCTCGAAACCTTTAAGGAAGGCGGCAGAATGTAGAATTTTTCACGCCTTATTCTAGCCAATTTTTGCACTTGAAGGGTAAGTTCATTCGAAAGCCGCTCTTCTGTTCCTGATAAAAGGCAATGATATCAACGCGATCATGGCTGGCAGTATGATCACCGATGGCAAGAGACCATTGAGCATTCCCGACTGAGCCTCTTTGATGTCTTTCATTTTTTGCACCTGCTCGGCGATCAATACGGGGTCGCTATTCTGCGCGGCCATCTTGCCTTGTTGCAGGGCGATGACCGCATCGAACCAGGTAGGATTTATGTAATTGTGGTAGGCATAAAGAAACGGTGCGTAGATAACGAACGATACAAGCCCAACAACGAACGCGATGCCAAATCTACGTGCGATCGACACACGGGACACGCTCATTGCTGATCTTATCGCCAAAAAGATCATCGCTATTGGCCAGATCAATATAGCAATATCGAGATACTGGCCTATGTTCAGGTACGTCGTATCAAGTCGTGTCAGCCACATCAACATCGTATAGAGGCAAAAACCCAACCCCATCGCGGCGCCATACTTCAACAGTGTTTTGAATAGCATAATCCCTGCTATGACTTAGTCCTGTTCCTTATCCCGCGTGAGGGCCGCATGCCGCGTAATTCCAAGTGCCGTTATCACCACAACTGCAAACGTTATTGCTCTATTTATCGTTCCGAGAAAAGCATATTGGATCAGGCTGCAGATGATGGCGGAAATAATGGTCGTCAAGATGACGATCCCAACCAATTGAGGGGTCGTATTTCTGTTAGTTGAAGCATCCATTTCGTTGTCCTTTTATTTCTCAAGCCGACCTTGTCGGTCCCGCAAATAGACTGCCATTGCCGTCTGGCCGCTCTCTATTGCAAAATCCAGGGGCGTTTTCCCATCATCGGTCTTTGCGTACATATCTGCCCGGTTCTCGACAAGTAATATTGCCAGGCCCATATCGCCGCGGGCTGCAGCCTCATGAAGCGGCGTAAAGTTTTTTTCGGCCCTAGCATTTACGTTAGCACCGCGACGAACCAGCTCGCGGGCTATCTCGATCTGACCGGCTGCAATTGCGGAATGAAGCGGCGTCACCCGCATTGATTCTTTTGACGCAATGTTGACCTCCGCCCCGGCATTAAGCAGAGCCATGGCTGTATCCGTATGTCCGAAAAAGATTGCCAGGCCGAGCGGATAGAAACCATCCGATGAATATGCGTTGATAAGCTTCTTGTCTTTGTTGACGTGCTCTCGCACCTCGGCTGTCTGACCCGCCGCCGCCGCCTCAAAGATATCGAGGCGCGGTCCGGCCTTTAGCAGAATCGGCATTATCTCTTTTCTGCCGTAATACGCAGCAAGGAGAACAGCTGATTGCCCTTCGGCGTTTTTGGCAGAGACCAATTTGGGATCGGCTTTTACAAGTTCTGCCACCGCTCGAGCATCGCCCGCGGTCACCGATCGCATAAAAATCTCCCTCATATCACTCTGGCCAAAACTCGAGACTGCCAATATCGTTACAACAAATATCGCCGCCATCGCACCTGATTCAACTGTCATAGCCCCTCCGGATCACTCTGTTTCCGGATCGGGAAAATCGTTCTTACGTCCACAACGCGGCCATTTGCGGGGCCTATGAAGCAGCCCATCATCGCCGACACCGTAAACCCAGAAACTTCGATCACCATTGGAGGATAATCAATGGAATATGCAAGACTTTCCCGACCCTCAATTGAGCATAATCGGTCAGAATTGTGGAGACAATGATTTTGACGCGAAGCTCGCGGATCGAGGTGCGAAGCTTGTTTCCCGCGACGCGAAACGTCGTAGAAAGACAAAAAGAGGCTCGTTTTGGGCCTCTTAAACCAGCAAATCATTTGTATGCGAATCTAAAATGGAGCCGTCCATCGGAGTCGAACCGACGACCTTTCGATTACGAATCGAATGCTCTACCAACTGAGCTAGGACGGCTTGAATTTGCAAGGGGCCGGTTTGGTTGCCGGCCGTGCGAATCTATTGATAGTTTCGCACAAATTTCGCGGTGGGCGAATTTTTGAATATACGTTTCCGGCCCTGTTTCTGTCAAGTTTGTAGCGTCTGGCTTTGCAATGCACGATCTTCGTAGTAACATCTGCTGTGCATAGCAAAACACACGTTGCATTCCAAATATGAATGACGATTTCGTTCTAAGACTCAGAAAGACCTTTGACAATGAGACCATGGCCGTCGTTGCGCGTCGTTTGGGTATTCCACACGCGACGGTACGAAATTATTTCAAAGAGGGGCGTCTGCCGGCTCCAGAGGTATTGATGAAGATCGCCGCTGAGACCGGCGTCTCGCTTAATTGGCTGTTAATGGGCCGGGGCGAGATGTTTGTCGGCGATATGGAGCCGATCGGGCTCGGCAAGTTTATTGAATCCAAGATCGGCGAAATGATCGACCGCAAGCTCGCGGGCCTCAGCGATGTCGAGGAACTCGGCGACATCGATCTCAGAGCAGAGTTTGATATCGAGGCTGCTGTTTTACGGCTCGGTGACCCGCAAGCTGTTATGGATGAATGGTTTAGACACGACGGACGCGAATGCCCGCAGGATTACGGAATTGTCTTTTTTCGCGGCTGGGAGACATTCTCGATTGACGACAAGATCGCCGCCATCCGTGATGCCAGACGCGTGCTTGATCGTTCGTTAAAGAATTAGACGGGTTTCAATTTTCACACAGCGATGCTACAATGTCTTGTCAGTGGCACGAATGCCATTGTCGTCAAATGCTCCTTCTCGCAGAAAAGATAAATACACTTAACCTTGGGTGGAACGAACGTCCGCTCGACGAAGCCGATTTTCACCTCATATGTCGCCGATTTAAGATCACCGTCACGGAGATGCCTCTGCGTGTATCAGGCTTTTATTATCGAGTAAAAGGCCGCGACTTTATTGCGATCGATAGCCGTCTTGAGGGCTCTCAAAAGCTTACGGTGATGTTTCACGAACTCGCCCATTTCCTTTTTCACACCCCAGAGAGCGGAGCAACCGCAAGCTTCAACGGCATCGGGCGAAAAACCCGGCAAGAATCCGAGGCTGATGCCTTTGCCTTGTGCGCAGTCATACCGCGCAATTTGATCGAATCGCCAGAACTATCTTGCCTCGATGATCTTCCGGAATCGACCGTCGCCGAACGGCTGAAACTGCTCGAACGCTACGGCATCTGATTCGATCTTTGAGAATACCTGATACTTTTTCTCCAATAACATCGCCTTAGTAGATGGAGTTGCTGCGGCATGATGCCGCCAGCCACGAATTTCATTTAGCAGGTAATGGAGATAAGTATGGCGACGAATTTTGCTACCGATTTTACCCCGACCGACTTGGTGACCAGGAAGTCACGTCTATCATTCGAACACAAGTTTTTTCTGGCCTTCTCGGCGTTTATCCCGGTCCTGACGATCGTCGGATACGCGCAGACCTATTATCTTAAGCCGCTCTTTAATACGCCGCCGCTTCCAAGCGGCCTTGTGCATCTTCACGCAATGCTAATGTCGGCGTGGATCGTTCTCTTTGGTGTGCAGGCCTATCTGGTCTCGTCCAAACGGATCAAGCTGCATATGTCGCTCGGAATGTTTGGTATCTCTCTCGCCACAGCGATGGTGATCATAGGAGCGATGACAGGCGCCGCCGCGCTGAAACGCGGCGCTACATTTCCGGGTTACACGCCGGTGGAGTTCTTTATGATCCCGCTCGCTGACATGGTGGTCTTTCCGATCATTTTTGCAGCAGCGATCCATTTCCGTCACGACGCCGCTAGCCATAAACGCTTGATGCTGATCACGATGCTCAATCTCATTGGCCCCTCGATCGCCCGTCTGCCTTTTCCGTTCATCCTCGATCTCGGAACGATATGGTTCTTTGGCCTGCCAAACCTGATCGCGTTCACCTTGCTGGCGGGAGATACGTATCGCAACGGCAAGATGAATAAGGCTTTCGCGGCCGGCATTGTTCTGTCGTTCATCTCATGGCCGCTCAGAATGGTAATAGCAAGGACCGAAGCGTGGGAGAGCTTTGCAAACTGGGTGATCAGCTGATCACTGCAGTGAATAAGAACAAAAAGGCGACCCGGAGGCCGCCTTTTGGTTAGGGTTAGTGGAGTTGGCTGTCTGCGGGCTGTTATTCGAGCCCGGTGAAGTCAACATCCGTCAGTGAGTCGAAGACCTGGACGATCCTCGGAGCGAAGCGGTAGCGTCTCGATTGGACAGCGACCACGTACGTTGCTCCGACCTCGATATCCTCGAACCGGTAGTAGCCGAACGAACTGGTCGTTGCCGTTCGGGTGATGCCCTGGCTGTC
>CXWL01005980.1_pt1 | contig 54682 bp, 60 predicted proteins | sample 590931 | NCBI WGS metagenome assembly CXWL01 (sample SAMEA3498368, study PRJEB10139) | groundwater metagenome | biome: water well; material: biofilm material | place: Germany | collected 2015-04-27 | reverse complement strand
CCTAGCCTCTGCGCTCATTGGTGATCCCGACCTCCTCCTCCTTGATGAACCGACGAACAATCTCGATCAGGCTGGCATCGATCATCTGACGGAATTCCTGATCATGTCCGAAAAAACCTGTATCGTCATTTCTCATGATGCGGACTTCTTGAATGCCTTCACCGACGGAGTCCTCTACCTCGATGTTTTTACCAAAAAGGTCGAACAATACGTCGGAAACTATTACGACGTGGTGGAACAAATCGCCATCAGAATTGAAAAAGAAAACCGGAAAAATGCCTTATTGGCAAAAGAAATTCAAGAAAACAAAGAAAAGTCGAACTATTTTTCCAACAAAGGAGGAGGCATGCGTCTCGTCGCCAAAAGAATGCGCGAAAAAGCCGCTGAAATGGAAGAGTCCATGGTGGATGTCCGCCGCGAGGATAAAACGATTCGAGAATTCACCATTCCTTCACAAGAAGAATACATCAAACAGATCGTCAGAATCACCTCGGTGAAAGTCATCAAGGATCATAAGCCCGTCACGAAAAAAGTCGACATTACCCTGAAACGCCCCATGCACTTGCTCCTCTCCGGACCGAATGGTATCGGCAAGAGTACACTCCTCGAGACGCTCGCCAGTGCAGAACATCCCGGAGCAGTCATCGACCCTGCGGTACGGGTTGGCTATTACCGTCAGGATTTCTCGACGCTGGATTTCGAGCAGACCGTCTATCAATCCCTCCATGACGCTCTGATCACGGCTGGCCCTGGGAAAAGTCTCGAAGAATATCTCCGTTCGGTGGCAGCAGGATTCCTCATCACCTCGGACCTCATTCGCCAAAAAATCGGGAGTCTTTCCGAAGGGCAAAAGGGACTCGTGTCCTTCGCTCGACTGGTACTCCAAAAACCAGGACTCCTCATCCTCGATGAACCGACCAATCATATGAATTTTCGCCATATTCCCGTCCTCGCCAAGGCGCTCAACGAGTATGATGGTGCCATGATTTTGGTCTCACATGTACCCGATTTCGTGGCTCAAATACGTATCGATCAGACGCTTGATTTGGGGAGTCTGTGAGATCGGTAGACATATCCATAGCTCAACGCAAATAGCACATGGATGAACACGATCGGGAGCGGAGTGAATCCATCGAGGTATCCCAAGAGCTGAATAACGGTTTGACCGATGTGAAAGGCCAAGAGAACCATCAATCCAATTTGAACCTCTCCATGACTCTTAGACCGCAGCATGAGAGCGCTCAAGAGAGCCACGCTGAGAGCAGCGATAGCGAAGGTACGAGCCAAGGAAATGGCCAACGGATCAGGGTTGAGAAGAAGTATCGTCGGGGTGAAGAGGAGGATCAGTCCGACAATGCCTTCGAAAAGCGCATTGGCAAGGTTCAAAAGTTTCATAGCAATGAAAAAATAGTCTAAGATGAAATCATCATAACATTCTCTATGAAAAAACTTTTCACGTACGCTATCCTGATCATTATAGTTCTGGGAGGTTTCTATTGGTACACCCAGTCTGGAGTCGTACTGGAAGAAGCCGCGCCAATGGTTCCGGACGAAGAAATCACCAAAGAACCAATCATGCTGGTGGAAGAACAAAAGAAAATTGATGACATGGTTGCCAAAGCAAATGACCCGGCTATGACCTCAGCTGAGAAAATGGCGATGGAGAAAGAATCCACGATGATGATGAATCCTACTCCGATCGTCACGAAAGTGATGCCACCCAAGACCTCAACGGAAATGAGCAAGAGCGGCATTGGCCGTCAAGGATCTTTCACCACCATCGACCTAGTCCACAAAGCCTCTGGATTGACCTTGATCTATCCCATCACGACTAATGGACCTGTCCTTCGTCTTCAAGACTTCAGCGTCACCCGTGGTCCAGATCTCTATGTTTATTTGTCCAAGAATTCGAATATTACTTCCTCTAGCCAGCTGGGTGACTATGTATCCATCGGCAAGCTCAAGAGCTCGAAGGGTGATCAGAACTATCCCTTGCCAAACAATCATGCAGAGTACAAATCCGTAGTGATTTGGTGCAAGGCCTTTGGCGTGCTTTTCAGTTCAGCAACGCTTGATCCGTAATGTGACAACACATGCGGGGAAAAACCTACACCGTAAAAACGAAAGTCTGGCTCTACTCCGGCATGGCTGGCTGGCATTTCGTGACACTACCGAAAAAAGAATCGGATGACATCAAAGAGCTTTTCGGAGAAATGAGCCGAGGATGGGGCTCATTGCCAGTGATGGTAACGATTGGTAAAACAAGCTGGAAAACCTCCATATTTCCCGATAAGAAATCTGGAGCTTATGTCCTCCCGCTGAAAGCGGAGGTCAGGAAAAAGGAAGGTATTTCTGCAGAGAAAAATCTCAAACTGAGCATTGAAATCAGAGTTTAGGAGAATTATACTCCTTACCCCATGAACCAACTCATCTCCATCGTCATCCCCATCTTCTTTTTGATGGATTTCATCGGCACTATTCCGGTGTTTGTTTCACTCACCAAGGACTACCGTCAGAATGAAAGGCTGAAGACTGCCATTTTGTCATCACTCATTGCTTGCACCATTGTTTTGTTTTTCGCCGTCTTGGGCGAATACATCATGCAGTACTTCGGACTTTCAATCGCCGCACTCCAGGTCGGAGGCGGCCTGCTGCTGATGTACATTGCCTTCGAAATGATCTTTTGTGGACAGGCGGCGTATCAAGACGTTGATAACAAAAACATCATCGTATCCCCGTTGGCAATACCGATGCTAGCAGGCCCGGGAAGCATGTCTTTTGCGATGATTTCCTTCATTCAGCTACAAGGCTCGGAAAAATTTCTGATACCGATGGCCATGGTAATGGTATTCATTCTTGGCGCCAGTCTCCTGGCTTGTTCTTCATGGTTGAATAGGATACTCGGAAAGGAGTTCGTGCGGGGTCTTGAAAAAGTTACCGCTGTGCTGCTTGCCGTCATCGCTTCAGAAATGATTCTGAAGGGGATTAAGATGTACTTTTTTTGAGCCCCACAAATAACTCACGATCTATGAGCAGACCCACTAACGCTCTTCACTTCATCATCACCGGCGGAACGATCGACTCACGCTTCGACGGCAGCAAAGATACCGTCGTTCCTTATCTGCACTCGGTCATTCCAGCGTATATCAAGGGCCTGAAGCTTTATATGGATTGCGAATTTACCGAGATCTGTATGAAAGACAGTCGAGAGATGACTCCGAATGATGTAAAAGCTGTACTCAAAACTATTGAGGAGAGTAGCGCCCGCAGAATCATCGTCACCCACGGAACCTATACCATGCCGGACACGGCTAGATATGTGAAGGCCAATCTGAAACGAAATGATCAAGTAATCATTTTCACGGCATCGATGATTCCAATCGCTGGATTCTCTCCATCAGATGGGCCATTTAATATTGGATTCGCAATAGCCAAAACAGAAAATCTCGATCCCGGAGTCTATGTATGTATGAACGGCCGAGTATTCAACGGTGACGAAGTTCTCAAGATCATCAATGAAGGTCGATTTACCTCGATTTTTCAAAGTTAAGGCTTAACATGCGTTGGAACCATTAAAAATCTTCCACCTTCATCTATCCTTCATGTTCATCTGCTACACTCGAGAAATATTCTCATCAATATGCAGAAGGAAATATTTGATCAATGGAACGAAAAAAAGAAGCAGACTGACTCTTCTGAAAACTGTCCTCATTTTTCCATAGGTGAAATCTGGTGGGCACAGATTGGGCAAAACATTTCTACAGAAGTAGCCGGTAAGGGTACAGATTTCCTGCGCCCTGTCATTATTTTTCAAAAAGTCTACGGCAATGCCTGCATGGCAATTCCATTAACTTCAAAAGAACGTAAGGGAGACTATTATTTCTCTTTTCCCGATTCCCGCAACATTCAACAATGCGCTTTGCTGACGCAAATTCGGTATTTAGATGGCAAAAGACTCAAATACAAACAATCCAATATAAACAGCGATGACTTTGAAAAGCTCCGAGGTGCATTCCAAAAAATACTAACAAAAACCCCACCTGACGGCAGGGGACCCTTTTCAGGGCAAACTTCTGGTGAGATTGTACCTCAGATAACGACAAAAAATCAACCGTGTGAATGAGTCTGCAATTGGAGAGCTCTAGACTCTCCTCTTCATTTCTGATCGCCTTGGGCGTGAAAGTAGCCCTGACGGAAAAATGATTCCGGAAAAATTTTGACTCTTGAAAAATTCGCTCTATTCGCTATACTGGGCGCGAAATTTTCTGACGCCATGAGTTATCCTCAGTCGGACTTGGACATAGAGAGAAGAAACGTCTCCAGCTTGCCACATGCGATGTTGCATCGGGTTGGAAAAAAGTTTTGTCTCAACATAACGATCAACGGGACAACCCTTGCGAGCGAATTACCTGACATGCCCCCCACAGAGAGAAATGATTTGCTTGAAACTATACGAATTCACATCAGGAAAAATGACTTTGCAAGCCTTGAGACCGTGAAACAATTGCTGAAGTTACGTATACATGAGCTCTCCAAAAAGGATGAAATTGTCCCCAGTAGAGGGGTTGCAGGAACTTTTCGTGTGCTTGTGCTGGGAATCATAGAGCAGCTCAAATAATGCTTGAAAGATTGTGGAAAACTCGATCCTGTGATTTGCTGAGCGAGGTACTATTTGTCGTTTATCTATGATGACCCACCAACAAAAAAAATTTGGAAAGATCATCTTGATTCTCCTTGTCATCATCCTGCTCATCCTATTCCTATGCCGTGAATCGGGAACTTCATTGGTGTATCTTCGCTCGATTGCTCCGGGTCAAACCGGCAGCCAGGTCTGTCATGAAGAAGGCATGAGCTGTATTTCAGTAGCTACTTCGGAGGTTTTCGACAATGAAGGAAGGTTCTATGGCTACCTGACCCCGAGTTGCGACTCTCAAATTGTTGAATCAGTCAGTTGCCAACGCGACTTTGGCGCCACCTATGCCCTCGATAATGTGGAATACAAAAAAGCACCGCATGCCACTTCGACTCAGACCCTCGATAGCGATACCTTCTGCCTCATTGAGGAACAAAAACCTCATCGTGGCATCTACAATTCTGCCTATTGCGTGAAGTGTTAGGCTTAAGGTGCTATTATCTGATCCTATGCCTAGAAATGAAATAGCCACCGGAGTAGTCCATGATCTTCCGTCAGATCTTCGCAAGGCGTTAACCACGGACCCTGAGGCGCTGGCTGCTTGGGAAGACATTACGCCCCTGGCGCGCAATGAATTCATTTGCTGGATAGAAGATGCCAAGAAGCCGGAAACGCGTGTCCACCGGATCGAAGTAGCCCTTTCGAAGCTCAATGATGGAGAACGAAGGCCATGCTGCTGGATAGGATGTATTCACCGCACCGATAAAAAAATAAGTCCTTCGGTGCAAGGGATCCTGAGCAAGAAAAAGATGACCAAGAAATAGATTATTGAGCCGTGGAGGGTGAAGTCGAAGAGCCATGAGATGACTTTTCATCTCTAAATCGTGAAAAATGAGGACAAAACAAGGCTGATCAGAAAATGTGAATTTTTTTCTCGCTACAATGAGCTGCAGGCAATCTTTGTCGGCATTAGAGAAGACAAAGAGACCCTTCAAAAAGGTTTAGAATCGCTCAAGAGACAGGTGGAAGGGCAATGACTACTCTGAAAAAGGTGACTACTGAATTGATTTTTAATTCCCATCATTGTATGCGCCTCGTAAAACCTACAATAAAATATCAAAGCAGTTGGAAAAAAGCTCTTCAGGAGTTCGAGAAAAACGGCGAGATGGGTTTTTGGAATTTTCCTGGAAACCGCTCTCAATTGGATTGGGACGTACCAGAGAGTCCACGGAACGTAAAAAACTATATTCAACTCACCAACGATCTTGCTCAAGGTGAAGACATTCCCAAATCCTGGGTTTCTGCCACGACGTTCTGGCTGATCGATCAAGAAAAATTTATCGGCCACTGTAATATTCGACATCGGCTCAATAAACTTCTTAAAGTGCGTGGTGGACATATAGGGTATGCTATCCGGCCTTCTGCACGCAACGAGGGATATGGGAAGATAATCCTTCAGTTAGCTTTAAAAAAAGCAAAATTAATTGGTCTCAAGCGAGTGCTTGTGACCTGTGATGATGACAATATTCCTTCTCAGAAGATTATCGAATCCAATGGAGGAAAGTTGCGAGACAAAATAACCCATGACAGCAAGCTCATACGCAGGTACTGGATATCGTTGACCCAAACATGAAGATTTGATGAAGGTTTTTGACGAATAAGGGTTTCAGAAAATTTTAGGATACTGGGTACAATGGATTTGTTTTTTTCTGATGCCCTAAGAGCTTGCAATTAATAACGCCATTCGTTATTATATTAACGTCTTCCGATATGATCCTTACCTTTGCTGACAAAGAAGCCGAAAGACTTTTCCATGGCGAGAGCTCGAAGCGAATACCAGCTGATATCCAGAGGAGAGCTCTACGAAAACTGCTGATGATTGATGCCTCAGCGAATATCAATGACCTCAGAGTTCCCCCTTCAAACCATCTGGAAAAACTTCAGGGAGCAAGAAGTCATCAGCATAGCATCACCATTAACGACCAATGGCGAGCCTGCTTCACCTGGAGAGCAAATAATGCCTATGACGTGTCCATTGAGGATTATCATTAACAACCCATGCGAACATGGCAAAACTTATCTCCATACATCCCGGTGAAATTCTCTTGGAAGAGTTTTTGAGCCCACTCAAGATTTCACAATACCGGCTGGCAAAAGACATTAGAGTGCCACCGATTAGAATTAGTGAAATTGTCCGCGGGAAGCGGGCCATTACGGCAGATACAGCCTTACGACTGGGAAAATATTTTAAAACAACCCCTCAATTTTGGATGAACTTGCAGAATCATTATGACTTACACCAACAGAAGCATCTGATAAGTGAGATTCTCAGGTTGGAAGTGAAAGAGTTTAAGGGCGATGCCAAAAAGCCTCAAGCGGTGAGCATGTAGCTCGATACGTGGATTGGACGGGGAACAAATTTGGCATTCAGCGGTCGGTGAATTATGATGACTTAAGAAGTAAACGCTTTTTATTCCTTTTATTTTTCTATGAAATCTTCCATCTGTTATCAAGACCTCGCCCTCCTATTCCTTCGCCTAATCGTCGGAGCGATCATGATCTGGGCAGGCTACGCGAAGTGGTTTATCTGGTCAGCGCCGATGGAAGGGATGAGTGACGGTATGATTCTCCTCACGAAATTGCTCTCCATCGTTGAGCCTCTCGGTGGCATAGCACTGATCGTCGGATTCCTGACACGATGGGCGGCGGCAGGCCTCGCGATCATCATGGCCGGCTCTCTGTACTTCGTCTATTTCATCTACAACGTCGGCTTCTTTACCGGTCAGACTGGCACCGGTATGGATTACAACCTTCTCCTGCTCGCCGGATGTACGACCTTGCTGGCTTTTGGGGCCGGGAACTGGTCAATCGATGCTCTCTGCTGCCGGAAAAAATAGTTATAAAGTTTTTTATTTTTTAATCATCCCCTTATGTCTTACGTCGATGGCTTCGTTCTTCCCGTCCCGAAGAACAAGATCAAACAATATAAAAAAATTGCCACAGTCGCCGGAAAAGTCTGGAAAGATCATGGAGCATTGCAATACATGGAATGCCAAGGTGATGACTTGAAAGTAAATGAAGCGTGGACAATGGCTTTTCCTACCATGGTGAAGCCGAAAAAGACGGAAACCATTTTCTTTTCGTTCATCGTTTTCAAAAACAAGGCTCACCGAGATAAGGTGAATAAGAAGGTGATGGCAGACCCACGGATTCAATGCGACCCAAAAGATATGCCGATGGATTGCAAACGCATGGCCTATGGTGGCTTCAAGGGCTTGGTAGAGTTTTAATATTCTAAAGCGTCCGTTTCCGCTTCTCGGTAGTATAGGCTTGAAGGAGATCTTCTGGCTCAGCCTTGATGGTACTTTCGAGAAGAACTCCGCACTCATACCCTTCAGCGACTTCGTTGACCTTCTCAGTCGCACGTCTGAGCTGAGCAATGGCGCCTTGGCCAATCAATTGATCCCCTCGCAGCAGACGAACCTTGACCTTGTTTTGCATCTTACCTTTCGTGACCTTCACGCCAATGATCATTTCCTTCTTCTTGGACAGGAAGATCTGCAGAACCTTTGCTTCCCCGACATCCATCTCCACGATTTCCGGATCGAGAAGACCTTCGAGCACCTGCTGAACTTCCTCCAAAAGTTTGTAAATAATTTTGATGGGACGGATTTCGACGCCAATTTGATCAGCCATTTTTTGGACTTCCGTAGGTGCATCGACGTGGAAGGCGAAGACCACGGCGAGACTTGAAGCCGCCATATTGATGTCATTCATGGTGACATTTCCGATGCCACTGTGAATCACCTGAGTGGTCACCTCGGCGTGCTTGATCTTGGCAAGGCTACTGGTAATAGCTTCTAAGGAGCCCTTGGTGTCAGCCTTCACAATCAATTTCAGGACTTTTAACTGTCCTTGCTGGATTCGCTTCATGAGCTCTGCGAGAGAACCGGCGTGGGTTATGGTTTTTCTTTTGGCAACAATCTTGAGAGCACGATCGCGCGCTGTCTTTTCATCCTTCACGACGATCATGAGATCACCCGCGAGTGGTACCTGGGACAGTCCAGCGATCTGTACAGGACCCGATGGCCCAACAGCACGCAAGGTCTTACCCCGATGATCCATCATGCTTTTAATACGGCCGAAGCTGCCGCCGACCACCACATTGTCCATAATCTGCAAAGTTCCGGTATTCACGATCACGGTGGCGATAGGGCCGAGATTTTTATCCAAATGACTTTCTATGACGGTACCAAGAGCTTCCCGGTTCGGATTGGCCTTGTAGTGATGAACCTCAGCGATGAGCAAAATGTGATCCAACAAGGACTCGATCCCCTCACCCGTTTTCGCAGAAAGAAGCGCCACCGGAACATCACCACCCCATTCTTCCAAGGCAATTCCGAGCTTTTGAGCCAGTTCATTTTTGACGCGCTCTGGATCAGCATTTTCCTTATCAATCTTGTTGATAGCGAGAATCAGAGGAACACCTGCCGACTTGGCATGGTGATAGGCTTCCTCGGTCTGCATCTTCACTCCTTCATCTGCGGCGACCACTAATATGGCGATATCAGTCACTCGAGCCCCTCGAGCTCGCATAGCCGAGAAGGACTCGTGTCCAGGAGTATCGAGAAAAGTAATACGCTTATCTTTGTGGGTGATTTGATAGGCTCCGATATGCTGAGTGATCCCGCCGCTCTCACCGGCAACAACGTTTGACTTGCGAATGGTGTCAAGGATCATCGTTTTGCCATGATCGACATGCCCCATGATCACCACCACCGGGGGACGTTCGCTGAGCATCTCGGGGTCTTCGTCTTTGAGTAGGGTTTGCAAATCGCCTCCCATCATTTCCTCGAGTGAGGATTCTTCGCGCTTACGCGTAATCCTGACATCAAAATCCTGGGCAATGATCGCAGCGGTGTCGTAATCGATCTGCTGATTGATGGTCGCCAAAATGCCGTTCTTCATTAACTCACCGATCACTCGAGCTACCGGTATGCCGGCTCGCTGCGCGAAATCGTTCACGGAAATCACTTCTGGAATCTCGACGATTCCGGTGGCTTTACGTAGGACAGCTTCCTGGACACCGGTATCCTTGGCGTCTTTGCTGTCTTTGGGCGCCTCAGCTACCACAGCTGCTTTAGCTTTGACCTTGGCACCTTTCTTGGCCTTGATAACCTTTCCTTCTTTTTTTCCGGCGGTCTGCTTGCGTTGTTCGTCTTTAATCTCACGCTGGATTTTGTCTTCCAAAGCTAATTCTAGCTCCTCAACCTTCGAGAGCGACTCCTGACTGATGGCGACATCTTCCTTGCCAACGATCTCATCTTTCACTTCTTCCACAGCTTCAGCCTCCTCAACCTCACCCCTGTTTTCCACCCCCTCGGTGCCTTCTTCCGTATCAGCACCACCGACATCTTTTCGTACTTCCTCTTCTAAGATCCTGGCTTTTTCTTCACTGGTTTCCAGAGCATTCTTGGGAATATCGAGATCAAGAAAATCAATATAATCGCGGAGTTCTGCGACTTTTATCCCCAACTGATCGGCAAGATCGACGAGCTTAACAGCCATGAAAAAACGGAAAAACCTTATACACAAAACACGAAACGTAGGATACGCTAGGCAACGAGCCTTGTAAAGAACCATGAGCATCCTCGATCACCTCAATCCCGATTATCGTGCCGAAGAACAACCCGCCAGGTTCAAGTCTTCATGCTGTATGAAGTACACTGTTGACGTTCAGTGCAATCGATGTCCCTTCAAACAAATAGAAGACGTCGAAGCCCGAGATAGAGCTCTGCACGAATGCTATGACAAGCGCATGGGGGTATACGAAGTTGGCGAATTGAAGATTGAGTATAATAATCAGTATCGATAATTACCACCCCATGATTTCCCTCAAAAGCGCTCTCCCCTATCAGCTCCCGGCAAAAAGCGCCGAATTGCTGAAGAATATCCCCAAACGCGACTACACCGACTGGCTGAATTTGGCGGAAGATGAGGATGGAATCGTTCCCTTGATCAAAAAATTTGCGCAGGAAAGACAAGGGCAGTGGGATCGCGTCTTGTGTCTAGGAATGGGAGGTTCAGCACTGGGCATTGTCACTCTCCAAAAAGCTTTCTTCCCTTTCGATGAACGCCTGAAAGTATTGGATAATTTGGATAGCAATACGATTCATCATGAGCTGGAAATCTTGAATCCAGCTCGAACCCTCGTGCTGGTCATTAGTAAGTCTGGCGGTACGCTGGAAACCATGACCCAGTACGCCATCTTGAAAGAAAAATATTCTGCCGAGGAGTACAGAAAAAACTTCGTGATTATCACCGATCCGAATTCAGGAACGCTGCGAGACATTGCCAAGAAGGATGAACTGCTCAGCTTCCCGGTGCCACCGATGGTCGGGGGCAGGTTTTCGGTGTTAACCGCGGTTGGTCTGCTTCCCTACGCCCTCCTTGGAGGCAACCTTGACGAACTGTTGAATGGAGCCGCAGACATGAAGAAGCGTTGTCTGGAAGCTTCTGAAAAAAATCCAGCACTACAACTAGCGCAACTGAGTTTCGAGCTCAAGAAACCAATCCTGGTCCTGTTCACCTACGACGATCAACTCTCCTCCCTCGGCCCCTGGTATCAACAGTTGTTAGCCGAATCGATTGGGAAAACCGACAAGGTGGGACTCACTCCTTTGCCTCTGCGCGGTGCGAGTGACCAACACTCGGTATTGCAACTGCTCCAAGATGGTCCGAATGATAAGTTGAATATTTTCCTGGAAGTGATCAATCCTCATCTCGATGTGCTGGTGCCGATGGAAGCCGGTGAATCACGACGAACCGTGCACAATATCCTCCGCGCTGAATGCCATGCCACCGAGCAAGCTCTGCGTGAGGATGGTCGACCGACTATTATATTAGAAATCTCAGAGCTCTCACCACACCACGTTGGAGAACTCTTCATGCTCTTCCAGATGCAGATTGCCATTCTGGGTGAGCTCTACGGGGTCGATGCCTTCAATCAGCCGGGCGTGGAGAAGAGTAAGAAGATTGTGAAGGAAATGCTGAAAACATAAGGTCATGGATATTATTTCTTATAATTTTTTATGAAAATCTTCCGCCTCGTGCTCGCCTTCATCCTGGTGATTCAAATTCCCTCTGCCTTCGCCCACGAACGACATGTCTATGAGATCAACGGCAAATCGTATCTGATCGTGATCGGCTCTTTGAATGAGCCAGTCAATACTGGAGACAAGTCTGGCATTGATTTCCGTGTGAAACTGGCCGATCCCAGTGACCCTGGAAATTCCTCCTCTGCCGAGGCGCAAAATGTGGAAGGATTGGAGAAAACGCTTCGTGCTGAAGTACAGGTTTCTGGAGAAGCGAATCCATTAGACCTCAAGACGGTGTACAAGAAACCCGGGGAATATGCCGCCTATTTCTACCCCCAAGAGCCGGTGGCCTATGCCTATCGTATCTTCGGAACCATTGACGGTGTGAATTTCGACCAAACCTACCACTGCAACATAATGGGACACGTGATGCAGGGTAGCGATGATACGACTGTTAGAGTAGTTTCCCCCGGTGTGAAAGAGACTCTCGTCGCCGGCTCCTTTGGCTGCCCCAAAGACCGTGAACTCATTTCCTTTCCGAAGCCGTCCAACAGCTCTAATCCATGGCAAGCTCTGACCACTATCGCCATCATTTTATCTGTAGTAGCTCTGGCGCGGTCTCGAAAAGCTTAAGAATGAATCATCCAAGAGTTGTTTTATCTATAAATATATGTCATAATATATAGGCATTTTTAATACCAATACTATGTCTGATATAAAACCTGATGAACGCAGATTGGAAACCTCAGATGGAGGTGCACCTGCCCCAGAGAATCATGAAAGGAGTATTGATAACGAACTCCTGAAAAAAACTCACCAGGAATTGGGGGAAATACTTGATAAGCGTTTCGCTCACCTCCAGGAGGCAAAAGAAAAGATTAGTCCCAACTTGCGTGGCTTCATCGCACCTGGACTCCGACTGGATATTACCAACAAAGGAATTCAGTCAAACGAGGGAGATATGACTCCAGAGCAAATCACTGCCTATGAAAAGGAAATTAAAGAGCAATTCACCAATGAGGGACGGCACCTTGGCAACCCCTATCACAATCCAACTCATTTTCAAGAAGTCTACGATCGAGCAAAAGCTATTGTAAAACCCGGAAACAAACGAGAAGAAAATGCTGTGGAAATCGCAGCACTTTGGCATGATTATGACCATCCCGGAAAGAAGCAAAAAGAAGGAATGAGTGTGGAGGACATTACTACGCTCTACGGCGAACCAGGAAAAGATGCCTTCAAGAATGAAGAAGTATTGGAAAGCGTAAATGCCATGATTCAGGAAGACAATGACATCGTCCTGGCAGATAACCTCAAAGAGCCTGACGTCAAAAAACACAAAAAAATCCGTGAGCTTCTCAAAACTGGTGACCATACCACCAAGATCACTCTCACCGATGAAGAGATTTCCGCCCTGAAGGCCGATGCTTCACTACGCAAAAAGAATAGCTCCCTAGAAACACGTTCCATCGTCAACGGGCTCATCAAGGCCACCGATTTTCTCAATCCTCGTAACGGGCCGAAAACGAATCTGGAATGGCAATTCAAAATGGCTGATATGGCCAACTTCACCAAAGATATCGATTCCTGGCTCAAGACTGCCGTAGAAGTTGGGATTGAAGCCCCCTGGGGGCCACCACCGAGTGTGGAAAAATTCATCAACGGAGAGATTTTCTTTCTCGAATTTCTTGTCAGTAAGCCAATGCTGGAGAATCCAGCCGTGAAAGATCTATTCGGTGCAAATGTGAGAGAGGCCTGGCAAGAAAAAATCAACTTTCTCAAAGCGTGTAAACAAGAGATCGAAGATCTCAAAGCTGGCAAAAAAACCGATCAAAGTGAAGATGTGAAAAAAGTAATTGAAGCCCTCAAGCCACTTATCAATACCGTCCCAGCACCACTCTGGGTCTAAATACTCATTGAGGAACTGTCAATAGACTTTGGGATTTGACTATTTGCCATTAGAATTTGTTTTGCCTTAGGCCCATGGTGTTAATGGTAGCACACCGGTCTCCAAAACCGTTAGTGAGGGTTCGAATCCTTCTGGGCCTGCCATTCCGTTTATGTCATTCATCGTTTGTAGGACTTTTTTCACACTATATGAATACACCCTTATCGACATTTATCAAATTATGCGTATATTGTGAAGTGTGACTTATTTTAGAAATAGATTTATTTTTCAAAAATGACTTTCTTGGACCAAAAACCAGTAGCAATTCACTCAATAATGATGAGCCCCACGGGACTTCGTGGTGTGCTCACCTAGTACTATAACCTAGGTCAGAGAGACAAATACCCCACGAAGTTAAACCTCGTGGGGCTTTTTTGTATGCCTTAACAACTTTCACCATGAACGAATACAAAGCGGAAAACCAACGATGCCCAAACAGAAGATGTGAAACTTATCTTCAGAGTATTCAAGACAATATTGCTATTCATGATCGCCAACAGAACCGATTTCGCTGTCGAACCTGTGGCAAGACCTGGGTTGGTCATGCCAAAGAACCTCATTTTGGACTTCGAAAGGATCCCGTGAAGATCAAACGCGCTTTTGATTTTCTCGATGCTGGGCTTCCGATTCGAAAGATTGCTGAATTCATGAAAGTCAGTCCCAGTACGGTTCTAAGGTGGAAGAAAAGAAAAAAAAACCATAACTTCATTATTTTTTAACTTTCTTATCATGTCACTAGAAAAAATATATAACGCACAAGTCATTGGCGCAGGACCAGCAGCTGCTGGAGTCCTTGTAGCTGCTGATCGGACAAAAAAGCTCGACAGTCTTTTAAAACTAGGAGGAGGAATCGCTTTTATTGAAGGGGCAAAAAATCCTATTCCAGGAGAAGGTAATCTAGCTAGTTATAATATTAACTCCAACTCAGCTCCTGAAGACTTCCTCGAAGGCTTTAGAAGTGATGGTGCTTTTGGTCATCTTGTCCATTATGGTCCATTCCAAGAACGTATAAGAAGAGGAGATACCACTATTCCGCTTCAGGAAGTAAAATCTTTACTACAAGAAGTTGGACGTGTCGTTAGCTCACTTTTGAAAGCAAGCGATAGTCATCTTATTCCAGATACCACTGTTACCCATCTTCGCCAACGAAAGGATGGGAGTTGGAGGAGTGTTGATAATCAGGGGGCTGAAGTAGCCTCCTCGCGTCAGGTTGTTTTAGCAACAGGTTCGCAAGAAGTTCCCCTAGATTTGGGGGGGAATTCTCACAAGCTAGTACTCTCAAATGCACTTCTTACGTCTCCTCTGTACGAAAATGGATTAGCTGATAGACTTGAGAGATATTTTTTACCTCCAGCAGTTGGTAAAATTCTTGTTCTCGGAGGAGCACATAGTGCTTTTTCTGTCGTTAATCTCCTTGCCCAGATAGCTGAAGACGCACATCCTACAAGTCACAATGTTATCCAAGATGGAGCAATACAAGTCTTTCATAAAAGTCCTGTTAGGCTTTTTTATGAATCTGTTGGACGAGCCAGAGAAAATGACTATGAGTTTAATCCGGAAACGGACGTGTGTGCTACTACTGGTCGTGTTCATCGTTATGGGGGCATTCGAAACGATGCCAAGGATGTCTTTTTAAACATTCGTGATAGTGTAGAAAAAAGATGGGTAAATCTTACTCGATACAGCGGTGATATTTTCGAGATTCAGAAACAGCTTAATCGTGCTGAGCTGATTATCCAGGCTATTGGGAGTAGAGTTCGAAAAGTAGCTTTAGTAGATGTTTCAGGAAATGAGATTGGTCCACTTGTGAACAATCATGGAAAAGTAGAAGTCGATGAACAAGCTCGGGTTATTGGACACAATGGGGATACCATTCCGGGTGTCTATGGAACAGGACTTGGATATGGCCTTAATCCCAATAAAAAGATTGGAGGAGAACCAGGTTACAAAGGCGGTGGAGTGGATTCTTTCAATATCTACTGCGGAGCTGCAGGGCAATTCATATCAGATCAGTTAGTCGATCATCTCTTTGCCCCCTTAGAAGATTGTGGAGATTTCCCACCAAGAACAGTGTGGAATGATTTTCAAGTAGATGAAATTCGGATTGGAGATAGAATTATCAGGACTGGGGTTGATGCCTACAACCCTCCACCAAGTGGGGTTGGACACTATGGAGTAGACATTCAATCTCTACATGATGATGGAACTCATCAGTGGATTGTTCTGAAGAATCTGGTAACAAATAAGGAAGAAGTTTTCCTGGTTCAACTTGGAATAGAAGATTACTTTACCTTCGATAAAGCATAATTGTACTCTTAACACTTTTCTATCATGCCTCAATTTGATAAAGAAACTACCTACAAAAAGTCGCTTAAGGAGTTAGATGCACTTTTGCGAGATGAAGAAGACTTCATTTTGAAGCTCTCTACTATCAATGCGGTCCTTCACATCCATTTTCCTTATTGGACCTGGGTCGGATTCTACCTCGTGAAGGGCAGCGAACTCTTGGTCGGTCCCTACATTTCAGATCATGTCGGTTGCCTGCACATTCCCTTCGGAAAGGGGGTGTGTGGGACAGCTGCTCAAGAAAGAACGACTCAGATCGTCCCTGACGTAAATGCGATCAAAAACCATATTGCCTGTGATTCAAAAACTCAGTCAGAAATTGTTGTACCTCTTTTTGATAAAGATCAGAATTTATTGGGAGTTTTTGATGCTGATAGCAACGAAAAGAGAGATTTTGATGAGGTAGACAAAAAATATTTGGAGGATCTGTTCAAAAATCACATTTCATGAAAAAATCTTCCATCACCTCCCTGGACAGCCACTCGTGGTCATGAGACCTGAGATCTGGGGAACACGAGCTCCACTGCTGAAATGCTGATAGGAATCATCACTCAGGTGCGCTAAATACTGATGGCTCGAATAGAGCTGCCTCAGGACTTCACAATTGCTCTGATAGGCAGGATTTCCTTGCATCAGATTTTCTAATGAACGCACCCTCTGCTGCTGAAGATTTCGAAAACAAAGACTTCCGGATGCGCAGAGTCTCTCAGAAGCACTGAAATCCGTACTCGCTGAAGTCGTACTTCCGGATTGCAAATGAATCAAAGCGCGGGTCTCACGGTAGTACCAATCATCCGGCCGATTCTCGATAGCCTGATCGACCTTGCTGATCGCTGCCTTGGTATCAGGAGGGGTCTTCTCCATGTCCTGCTGGGCTTGATCCACCAGCTCATCAGAATCCTTGATGCTCTGCACCACTGCCCCAGCCTGGACAGCGGCATCAATACGGTCATCACCGGAGCCCATGAATCCTGTCGCGACACCCGCCATCTTAATCGTCGGGGTATAGGTATCCGTGGCTGGGTCGTAGGTCATCAAACCCTTGTCAACCATCCAAGAGTAGATGAAGTCGACCACGGTATCGGTATCCGTCTTGTCTTCACATCCGGTCAAAAAGACGAGGCTCAGGATCAACAAAGATGTCAAAAAAGTTTTTTTCATTGCAAAAGGTTTTGAAGATTTTCGATCTCCTGATTGACAAGTCCCGGGAAATTCACATCCGCATCCAGTGACTTCATGAAATCCTGATGTGAAAGTGTCCCCTGCGCCAAATCACGCGCTCTCGTCACAGACGAAGTCATGGTCATGAGGCGCTCACCCTTCTCAGAGAAATAGACCAAAGTGAGTTGTGTAATTCCTCGCTGATCGATGAGCTCACTTTTGGAAAAAGCCACAAATGCTTGTTCAAGAGGATTCACTTCACCAGAAGCACTCGGAAATCGATAGCCCTTGCTGGCATCCAAGGAAGCAACGAGAACACTTCCTTTCCCATCCAGGTAGGGAAAAACAAAAAGATCAGCTCCAGGCTCAGAGCCGTTCAAGCGTTCGGGAACCACTTCCAAATGCTTCTCCAAGCTACTCTGAAGAAGTCCAAATTTTTGCGGCAGACGGAAAACTAGAGCCGCAAGAATAGCTAGAACAAGAAGGAAAAGCAGGAATGCCCAGAACAACCATCGGAAAATGGTTCCAAGGAAACTCCTCTCTCGCGCAGGTGTTAGTTCAGGAGGTGGGGGCATAGAAGAACATAGCCATATCAAGACGAATATAAACGGAGAAGAAACAAATGCAAAAGAGAAATATTTCTCAACCGCAGCTTCATCAATTAAGATGGAAGTAATTTATCCATGATGACATGAAAGATCAGCAGCCTGAGTCCGCAAGTAACTCCGGAAGCGCAGGGATTCCTTTTCTGGCTTGGATTGTTTTCTCGGGAATTTTTTATGGCTATGGGAAATATTTTCCGGCCGTGACCACCGATATCAACAACAGCCAAATCCTGAATATCTCTCAGCAATACGCCAGCTACAGCGGCATCATCTTCGGATTCCTCAGTATGCTGCTGATGTACTTATTCTTTGCCTTCGGCCTACGACGTTCCGGAATACTTTTCATCATTGGATTTGTGCCTTGGCTGGCCTTTGGCTATCAGCTGGCCTACCGAGAACCCCGATATGCCGAAATCGCCAAAGCGATCATCTCCTTCCTCGGTGAACCGCTCCTGTACAGTAGCGCTGTAATGGTAGGAATAGGGCTCCTCTGGTTCATCATTTCACTCTTTATCCCTCGTCATGATTAAGCTGAAAAAAGCATTGCTGTTGGGATTCTTTTTCTCCAGCCCACTGTTCCTGACCGGTTGTCTGGGTGACCTCATCGGACTCGGATGTGGATNNGGATGTGGATTCATGGAAGATCCCGATCACTGCTATCAGTCCGCCGCCGTCCAGGAATCCGAGGAAGAAAAATGCGCCAAAATTTCTGGTGAAGGATTCAGTGGTTCCAATCCGCCCCGAGACAAGTGCTATCTGCAAATCGCTGAAAATACCGGCAATGTGGAGATTTGCGACAAGATAGAGGGAGGCATGATGTCGTATAGCAAGGAGGAATGTGTGAAAAGCGTGAATGAAAAAAATGGAAACACAGATGAGGGAAGCAAAGAAGTTGGAAACAAAGAAGTCGATCCGGAGGAATTCCGAAAAGCCCGAGAGGAAGTCATGTCCGATATCGAGGATGACGATGTGAAGTCTTCCATCGCCAAGGCTTTCACAGAATTCCGCAGTAACAATCCTGGTCTGACACTCGAACAACAAATCGCGAAAATGGAGGAGATCAAGGAAAATCAAGAGACTCTCAAGCGCTACGACGAAGAGGCTAATATCCTCATGGATCAGGTGAAGGAGACCGCCAGCGAATTTGCGAACGATACCTTCGATGACCTCTACGGGGACGATGTGAAAAAGTACCAGGAAGCTATGGAAGCCAAGGCCAGGAAGCTGGCGGAAGAGTATGGTGGAGAGAAGCTCACCGCTGGGATCGCTCAGCTGGAAGAACTGAAGGGGAAATATGACAAAGCTTCGGAGCAGTTCGAGAAGGTCAATGAGCAGATCGAAAAGCTCAAAAAAGTCTATGAGGAGGTCTCGGAAGTGAAAGGCAAAATCGATGATATCAACAAACTCGTCGCCGATGGAAAAATCGATCTCGGTCGAGCGAAAGTGCTGCACGGAGCTGTCTATCTCGGCAAAGGTCTGGAATACGCCACCAGCTACGTACCCGTCTTCGGCAGCACGATCTCCACTATTTCAAAAGAAGTGATGGACGCCACGACGAAATTCGCCACCAAACGAGCGGAGAGAACCACAGCGCTTGATAAATGTATCGATGATCCGGAAAACTGTGATCCAACGGGGATTACGCCTTATTAATCACGGTGTTTACAATAGATCTGTGGAAATGAGCTTCGGCAGAAATTCGTATTCGTCTGTCATCCATCGTGAAAATTTTTTGGATTTTGTGACGAGTATTCACTGGTTAGATGACGAATTCAGATAGTTCAGAGAACTGGATCATCCAAGATGACCGAATCCCCAACAGATGGAAATTGGTGGGAACGATCAACACTCATCCCTGGTGGACCAGGGGTGTCATCACGCAGGTCAGATGGTGGTGTTCCGAGCATCTGGAAGCGAGTGGTCTCACTCCAGTCAATACGCAGTGAGCCCTGGCGAGGCGCGCAGAAAAACTGAAGTATAGCCTGAGCCTGCTGGAAGGCCTCAGCTCGTACGATCTCGGCATCCTCATACAAGCTTCTCTCACCGACCATGAGGTTTCTTTTGCTATAAGCGACGAAGCTCCTCGTGGCTGAGAGCAAGCCTTGAAGGAAATGGGACCCTAAGATGGGCTCGATATAGAGTTTTCGACCATTTTCAGAACCTGCCCATGCCAAGGTCTCAAGGGGATCTTTCTGATCAAGACGCATACTGCCCCTGGAATCAGATAGAGCCCCTTTCGCGGAAGCTCGTTGCGTCAAGATGAGCTGTTTGAAAAACTGATTCATGACCGCAGCACAATCGACAAGCTCCAGATAGTAATTTTTGAGGTTTTCAATCTCGGGATCCTTGGGTTCGATGCTGTATTCCGCCACAAGCTCCTCATGCTTACGAAATCTTCTCTGAAAAAAATTATCTTCTAATCGTACCGAACGACTGCTCATCCTTTTGAGCAGAGCATCTTTTACAAAAGAGCCAAAGTGCCCATAGCGAAAACTCACCCCAGACTCTCCCAGAGAGGCTCGATACTTATTCTTCGTCCATTTTTCCCAGACCCTGCCAAAAGGGTTCTCTGGACAACCTTCTGACTCCAGAGGCTCTAAGTAAGACGGAAGTTTTTCCGGATCAATGGAGTAAAAAATGCGATTCCAATTGAGGGCCAGACACCGATGAAAATTCACCACTCGCTGAGGATTGCGTAGAACTTCTGGAGCCTCCACCTCTGCGTTTTTGACCATTTCATCAGCAACATAAGGGATGAATCCGATTTTCTGTCGCAGCAGGACTGTGTCAGGCTCTACCAAGACTTGCTGTGATTCTCCAACTTCAAACAAAGGCGATGGACGAACAGCGGTACCTCTGCGCTCTGTCTTGTGGGTAATGCCCTCCTCCATGTCGACAAAAGGCAACCCTCGAAAAACTCGCGTATCCATGAATCCAGTATCATCACCTTCATCTTCAAAGAGTGGAGGCGGCACTTTGGTGGTATCAGCAAAGAGCTTGCGTGTCTTCCCCAGCCTTTGCGCACCGAGCTCTTCACCTTGTACAGTGCTTCTCTGCAAGAGTGCGTGTATTGCTGATCGACCGGGAACGAGGAGGCTATCACTTGTGGCTTGCGATTCCCTAGGTCGTTGCGGTTCAAAAGTAAGGCCCAAGTTGCTCTTCGTGCCATCAAAACGGGGCATCACCGAGCTGGTCTTGCCGAGATCTCCCTTGTTGTATCTGCCTGATGGTGTTTTGTCATTCAGTTGGATGGCTTGCTTGCCGGAATTGTAACCATTGATGAGAACCACAGCCTCATCAACTCTCGAATCAAGTATTAAAGAAAATCTTTCAAAAAACTTCTCATGTCGAATAAAACGTAAGAGAGATCTTTTCAGATCTTCATGTAGCAGTAAGCCTTCATCCAGAAGGAGCCTCATAGCCAGCGACTTTACCTTTCGATCTGCAAAGCGTTCCAGCGCTTTTGCGAGATCGGCGAAATCCCTTTCCTGAGAAAGTGTTGAGGGGTTTTTCTGCAAACGTTCTTGCAAATCCAGCAGGAGGAGTTGTTGGGTGAGCTCATATTCCTGGGATTTGAGCTCGAGTCGTCCCCGGAGTTCCTCATCCTCTGTCAAGGAAATTTCGGAAGGTGGTTTCCATTTCGATTGCTCTTTTCTCTGCAAATGCCAGCTGGTCAAGAGTTGGAGAAAATGTGGATCATGAAGTGTCTTGATGTGCTTGGCACTTTCGATCAAGTCCGAGAGCTGAGGGGATTTTTTTGGACCTTCTTCTGGAGGAAGAAAATGCTCCATAGGGAAGAAAAATTACGCAAAAAAAACGATTAGAGTCATCGTACCTGAAAAAATTTTGAAAGGAAAATTTTGCTGACATTAAATAGCTGCCATTTTGCCAAAAATTCCCACCATCAACCCTAACCACCTACCCCTTCCACACCATCTCAAAGATTTCCTGCTGAGACTTGGCCAGAGAGGCGTTGTAGATCTCGAGGGCTGACAGGTCGTTCGTGCCATAGGAGATCATGTAGATCTTCTCTCGGCAGATGATGGTATCAGAGGGGAACTCGATCTTTTTCGGCAGGAACTTCATCTGATGCCGCTTCGAGGCGTAGTTCTTTTGGTACTCATGAGCGACCTTGTTGTCGACGAGGAGCTCCCTCACTTCCCTCTTCTCTCGCTTGATCATCTGAGGGATTTTGTCGTAGTACTCGGGCATTACTTCCTTCACGAGCGCGGGATTCACGAACGCGCAAAAGGACTCTTCTCGGAGGACCTGCTCATACATCTTCATCACCTGATCTTTCCCTTCGAAAAATCTCACCTTCGGGGTCATCGTGAGCTTCATCTGCTTGGATTCCAGATCGGGAAGGAGCCGAGTGAAGAGCTGCTCCGTCTGGTCGAGCTTTCGCTTCTTCGCATTGATCACATCGGAGATTTCGCGTACGGGGACGGTCTTGAAGTACTTCACACCGGATCGTTCGAATTCCTCTATGAGACCCATATCCTTCAGCGCCGCCATGATGACATACATCGTGGAGCGAGGCGTCCCGATGTGCTTGGCGAGGATCGTCGCCGTCTGTGGACCGAGCTCCAGGAGCCTCAGAAAAGTCTCCGCTTCCTTGTCCGTCGCCCCGAGGCTGGTGATGAGTTGCTTCATGTGAATATGTTGTTAAAAAACACCGACAAAAGCATCATACTAGTATTGGGATTGGGATCAACTCTCAAATGCTGGATCATCGCCGTAGGAGATCCTGTCGAATCGGCCCTTGCTGTTCTTTCAGTTGAGATAAAAGGATCTTTTCTCCAATTGAATCCTTCCCTCCTTCTGTTGTGCTTTGAACCGGTCTTTCACGTGATTCTCCCATGGTCATCTTTGTAATGAAACCCCTCCAAACGATCTCATCACCCGATCCAAAAAATTGCCATTTAGAACGTTTTCTGAACAAAGATGCTCAAGTCATTTTGCAGACTGGAAAGCTCTTCCCTCAATTTCTGAGTTGTATCATTGTCATTCCAAGCCTTTTCCCACATTTCCCATCTCCCAAAATGCACCCCCCCCTCTGCACTCCTATCAACTGCTCCTAGCTGATCAACAAATGATTTCAAGGCTGGAAAATTAACATCCATATTTTTCCCCCCACATGAGAGAGCATAGAAGGCATTTTTTACCGTACGCGACCAAGCAAATATACATTCTGACATTCTCCCGAAATGGAATTCAGGAGAACTATTTTTCTGGGTAAGGGGACAACATCTACTAATAATCGATTCTAAATCAGCAATGATCGTAGAAAATTCACTACATGTGGTTTTTCTTAACCTATGGAACGTCGTTTTCAAATCTTCATCGAATTGCGTGCTGAGATCTGAAGTGTCTTCTAATACGATCATTGCCTCGTGCCACTCTTCATAGACCTGCTTTATTTTTGCTGCGAGTGCTTTGAAATCATCTTCTGAAAATTGTTGAGTCTTCAAATAAGTGCCAAATAAACCTGCCATTGCTTTTATTTTTTCAGATCTGATATGCCCCTTACAGAGAATAAGAATATTCATTGTCGAGCTCCTTATATCAGTCAGTATTCTCTGCAATTCGGGAGACATCTTTAATTCTGAATCGATGCCATTCATAACTCGAGTACATTGAAGCCGAGACTCAATTCCTAATTTCACGATCGACCTCTCAAGTCCAAGTGGGGTGTGCACATTGTACCCACCAATAGTACGTACCTCACAAGGATCACCATCATAGAGAGATGTCCGGTAATTATATCCTAAGTTTTCATACGTTTCATAATTTATTTCATCAGCGTTCAAATCCCATGTGGTGCTCCGTAAAAATCTTGAACTGGATGACATTTTTTGTGAATAAAAGACTAAAAGAAATATGGTCGAACCTCTGAAAATATTCAGAGATCAGCCACCAAACGACCTCATCACCCGATCCAAAACATCAGCATACTCTTTCCACTTTTCTGGCGTGAGAAGCTCTTGGGGAAACAAAAATGTCCGCATTTGCTCAAATCCATTGGAAGTCTCATATTCCACGAGATAGACGAGAGAGGGCTCGGTAGCAAGCCCGCTTCCTTGTTGGCCATATGCTTCTCTATTCCCAGAAAACCTATAGACGAGCTGACCTCCACGACTGAGAAATGTTTCCTCTCGAGCATCTGTGAGCGCATCACGACGAGCCTCATCGAGCATTTTTGAGAAGATATCTGTGTGCTTCTCGCCCAAAGGAATATTTCCCCCTTTGGACAACACTGGTGAGGGAATAAGCTGAATGACCCCACCATCCCCTTCGAAAGCACCGAATCGAAGTGGCTCCGGATGAAGAGAGACATGGTGATTACGATCCGAATCCACCGCCACATGCCATCCAAAAGGATATTCAAAGGAAAAAGGAACGTCTGAAGAAGAAAACCAAACCCATGATGACTCCTGATCCAGAGCAGACACCTCATCTGAGGGAGCCTCATCAGGCTGGACATCAGGGGGAAAAGAACAACCCGCCATCGTTAGAAAAACGAAGGTGAGAAAAAGAGACAAATATGCGTTGGAAAACGAAAGCTTCATAATAAAGATGAAAATTATTTTTTCTGATCTCCTGAAACTTTCAGCCTGCATTATAGCTATATTTTTGTTTTTGTCAATGCTTTCTGACATAAAATGTCATCAATAACATATCAAAAATCACTCTATACCTCTTTTCACGCTTCACTTCACGTATTTGCCATCGCAAAATAACAAATATGGTCGATCAATGAAAACGTTCGAGTGAAAGCGAACTTGCGTTTACACCCTTATTTTGGTAATATATTTCTGTAAATTGACAAATTTGTCATTTTTTAGGATTAAAATGCAGTTTCGAGACTTTCAACAACAGCTGTCGCTTTATCCTGTCTTTTCCATCCAGGATATCCGCAAGGTCATGCCAAGTTTTTCCTATCGGCAGCTGAGTCGCTGGGAAGAGAAAGGCTACCTCAGGAATATTCGGCAGGGATACTACTCGTTTACGGATCAGAAGCTCGATCAACTCTTTCTGTTCCGGGCGGCGAATAAGATCTATACCCCTTCCTATATCTCTCTAGAAATGGCTCTGAAGTGGTATGGCATGATCCCTGAGGAAGTCTTTCAGATCACCTCCGTCAGCACGAAGAAGACGGCAGGCTTCGCGACCCCGATTGGAAACTTCAAGTATCAACATCTCAAGCCAAGTTTATTTTTTGGCTATCATCTGATGGATCAGAGTCCGTCGATCCTGATAGCAGGTCTCGAAAAAGCTCTTCTGGACTACCTCTACCTGAACCCCCGCCTGAAGACTATGGATGATTTCCGCAATATGCGGATCAATGGGGAGGGACTGAAGAGCAAGATCGATCTAAAAAAATTCAAGACCTGTCTCGATGGATTTGGCAGCAAAGCCCTGAACCGAAGAGCGCATCTATTGCTTAAAACTTTTGAACTATGATCTCTCTTGATCAAATCGTCTCACAATACCCAGACCATCTCCGCGGTTTTCAAGAAAGCATCTTGAAGGAATATCTCCAATTCAAAATTCTGAAAAGTATTTTTGAAAGCCCTCATGCCTCGAAGCTAGCTTTTCTCGGAGGGACAGCCCTTCGAATCATCCATGGCAACACACGTTTTTCCGAAGATCTTGATTTTGATAATGTGTCGATGACTGAAGCAGAATTCATTCAGCTCGGTACGATCATTCAAAAGGACCTCGGCCTGGAGGGACTCGATGTGGAAATCATCACCGTGACCAAAAGTGCCTATCGGATCAAAATTCGAATTCCAAAGCTGCTCTTCGAGAGTGGACTTTCCCCGCTTCCTCAGCAGAAGATTTTGATTCAGGTCGACACGGTTCCCCAATATTTTTCTTATGAACCTGATCGGCCATTGTTGAATAAATTCGACATTTTCACGCAGATCAATGTCGTTCCGAAAGACCTCTTACTGGCCCAAAAAATTTATGCGGCGGTTAATCGGAAGCGGGCAATGGGGCGTGATTTTTTTGATATTGTTTTCCTCTATGGCATCGGGGTGAATCCCAATTTTAGCTATCTGAAGAAGAACATTGGGGTTGATCAGCGATCAGACTTGAAATCTTATCTTTTAGAAAAAACTGCCGAGTGGGACTTTTCAACTCTCGCGAAGGATGTCGAACCCTTTCTGTTCAATCCAAAAGATCAGCAGAAGGTGCTTTTATTCAGGGAATTTGTCGAGCAGAACCTGTAGGGTTTTCATTTTATCTCCCCCATCAGCGCGGAACGAAAACGGGCATCGAAACTTCACACTTTCATCTTCAGGATCCCTTTATACCATTATCTCGAATTGTCGCCGTCCTAATTCGATACGCAGAAGCATAAGGGTTTCTGCTTTTAGAGTTTTCCTTATTCGCTGGAAATCCTCATTTGGGAGCAGAAAATTCAAGTCTTGGTCAATAACCAGCTGTGAAATATGCACCTCAATAAAAGAAATAAGCTTCGTGAAGAATTCCTTCAGTGACCCTTTGAAGTCTTCTCTGATGACCGATGGATCATAGGAAAATCCTTGAAGAAAAAAGTGGTAGGTGTCATAGATATCTCTTCCGGCTACTTTTTGATGCCGCTCATAACGATCCATAATGGCCAATAATTTATTCGCCATCATCGTTTCTTTGGTTTGTGAAATCATCACTCGGTCGATTTCCGGCAAGAGAATTTTTTCATACTGATTCGATTTTGGAGTCGGAAAATTGACATCAATGTTGAGGGAATTTCTCTGATCCGGATCTTTTGTAGGATACTTGAGGAAATATTGGGGGGCTTTTTTGCTCTGATCTTTAATGGTTAATCCTCGCTTTTTAAAAATCTTTTCTAATGAAGCTGAAACAGAAGGGAGTTCCTCGGTCACACCCAGAAAATCAAAATCCAAATCAACTGAGAATCTGTTTAAATATCCCCTCATCGCAGCACAGGTGCCACCCTTGAAAGCCATTTTTGCACTGAGGAACTTGTCATCGGCTATGTCTGTCAGGAGACGGAGCAGCCAAATCTTATGAATAATGTCTTGTTGCCGAGGAAGGAGCATAATATGAGGGGTCAGGAATGGAGAGGATACCCGAGTAACTTCTGAAGTGTTCTGATTTTTTTCATATCGAGGCGAGAGTGTTCATCGATATAGGCCTGAGGATTGAAGTACCAGAGATCAGCTGCCGCTCTTTCCGGCGTAGCGATGAAGACTCCATTTTTTTCTTCAATTCCGAGAGGATTATGGAGAGCGGTGCTTTTCAGTTTTCTGAAAATATAAGAATATTTGCCAAGCTGAACTCGCCTTGAGCGACTACCTGCAATGGTAATGTGAGGTGATACCTGATGGATCAGACCGTGTTGGAAGAGCACCGTTTCCATACTGATATAGGTATAGCCATGGAGCAGTTTTGTTCCAAGCATGAGGGGATCAAGTGTCTCGAGGGGATGAAGTGAGTAAAGACCCTTATACAGTCGATGTAAGAGTTTTTTTTGTGTATATCGCTTCAGGATGGTATAGAGCGTATTGTCATTTTGAATATTCCACAGTCGGGCAAGGTCCTGAGCGTGAAAGACGGGGAATTTTTGACCAGCGAGGATAACGATACGGTGTTGAAGAGACGCCATTTTTAATCATTATTCTGTACATAATTGTACAGGATAATTCTTGTAAAGCAAGAGCTTTCAATCGAGTGGTATCACCGTGGCAAAATATTTTCACGTGTATCGCGTCGTTCAAAGCACCTCAAACCCCATCATCATTCCCCCTTCCAGGTGCTCGGCGATGTGACAGTGCAGCATCCATTTCCCGGGGTTGGACATCTCCACCAGAAGTTCTGCCGTGTCGCCAGTTTGAACGAGGGTAGTATCTTTCCAGACCAGATTGGAATTCTGTATACCGTTCGTGCTCAGCACTAAAAATCGCTGCCCATGGAGGTGAATGGGGTGCTGCATCGGATGCATCGAGCCCTGGTCATTGAAGATACGGACTTTCACCACGTCACCTTGGTTGAATTTCCAATCAATATCCATATTTTCTTTTCCGGTGGCTTCATCGATCAGCTTCCAAGTCGTGTTTTCGCTGGTAGCGTTGGTATTCATATCCCCCATGGTATCCTCCCATTCGATTTTTTGACCAGCTCCCATCATCATACCGCCCATCATATGGTCACCATGCATCATCATCTCACCCATAGCGGCCATCTGAACCGTCAAACGAAGTGACTTATCCACCGGCTTGTCGAAATAGGGGCGGAAGGTATCGATATCAGCGATCACATCAGCATTAGTCCGGGGCTTTTGGAATTGGTCGGCATACGAGCTGGCTAATTGACCATTGCTCACGATAATCTTGCCTAACGTGGTGCTGGATGCTGAATTCTTATTCACGATTTCGAACTCCCCGGACTTTGGAAAAAAAGCTTCGATCACCGCCCGCTCTGAGGGCGAAAGAATGATGGATTCGACAAATTCCTCACGCTCGATCTTACTGGCATCACCACCCACGTACTTCATCTGCACATTTGGAATTGTGAGCTGATAGGGGCGAGCATTGGAAACATTGGTGACATAGAAACGAACCACTTCTCCGGCGGTTAATTTCAACTGGTAATCCGTGTCACCGTTCACGAACGAAGTATTGCCATACCTACCCATGAGCACGTGATCGGCATACTTGCGATCGAATGGCTCGATCTTCCCATTCTCAAGATCAAGGTCATCGATCACCAAGGGAATTTCCTGGTTCACCGGCGACCAATAGTCCGGATCCTCGGATTGGACCAGGTAATTGCCATAGAGCCCCATCTCCTGGGCGTAGTCTTCGCGAACATGAGGGTGATACCAATAGATCCCGGTATCGGGAAAAGTGATTTCATAGGTAAAGGTTCCACCCACGGGGATGTGTTTCTGGGTCAGGTGTGTGCCATCGAAAGCGTTGTCGAGGCGAACACCATGGGAATGCAGCGTGGTTTCCACATCAGTCTGATTCTTGAAGTTGATGGTGATCGTCGAGCCTCGTTTTACTTTGAGAAACGGCCCCGGAATCATGCCATTGTAGCCCAGCATTTTGACCTGTTCTCCATTGATGTCTTTGACCACCATCTCCGCGGTCAGGTTATAGCGATCACCGTCTTTGAGCTCAACGACTTGAGAAGTTTTGGCTGTCGGTAAGCCATCGGTATCCTGCGAATAGGTAGATAGGGAAGAACATCCTGTGATGAGCAGGATGATGAGAGCTGGGAAGAGGAGGAGTTTTTTCATAGGAGTACCATTTACATTCGTCTACGAATCGTCTATAATACGTCTATAGTCACCCCTGCTCAATGTTCAATCCCAAGTATACCATTTCCTTAAGACTCCTGGAGAATATTAAACGGATTTCTACCCTGGTATTTGAGTTGAATCACAAACGATTTCCCAAAGTTATTTTGATGGACATGCTCAGGCGTGCCCATGAAGTTTCGGCTCACGCTTCCACGAGTATTGAAGGGAATCCCCTCCCCTTGACTGACGTCCGAGTTCTTCTCAAAACAACGCCTAAAAAAATTCGTGACACAGAACGTGAGGTTTTGAATTATAATCAAGCACTTGTTTGGCTCGAGAAAGAGACGAAAAAAAATACTCTTGAATTCAATCTTGATCTTATCCTCACCATTCACAGGACAGTTGTTGATGGACTCATGCCGTCTTTTCAAGTTGGGAAAATCCGAAATGACGCTGTTTTTGTCAATGATCCTCTGGCAAGAAAAACGGTCTATTGGCCTCCGGATCACCAAGATCTTGCTCAGCTCCTGAAAGAAATGTTTGATTATATCCAGAAGAACAGAGCAACCATGGATCCCCTGCTTCTCGCTGGCATTTTCCATAAACAATTCGTGATCATTCATCCCTTTATGGATGGCAATGGACGGAGCGTGCGTTTAGCCACCAAAGTCTTGTTATCCGCTATGGGCCTGAATACCTTCAATCTCTTTAGTTTTGAAAATTACTACAACCAGAATGTCACAAAATATTTCCAACATGTGGGTAGTCGAGGAAATTACTACGATATTCACGATCAGATCGACTTCACCGAATGGCTCGAATATTTCACGGATGGAATCATTGATGAGCTGTTAAGGGTGTCGAAAGTATTGCAGGAAAAAAGCATCAGCCCTGAGACAGTACTGCAACCTCATCATGAGATAATTCTTCGCTACATTAAAAAAGAAGGGCATATCACTGATAAAATATATTCCACCCTGACCGATCGAGCCAAACCCACTCGCAACCTGGACTTCAATAAGTTGATTGACATGGGCTTAATAGAAGCCGCTGGAAAAGGTAAAGCTACTATCTATAAACTAAGATCATGACCCACAAAGAAGCCGCCGTCGATTTCCTGCAGATGGTATTTTTTGATAGGTGGGTAAAGAGGTTGGCAACAACTTACTGTTAACGGTACACTATCTAGTGTTACCTCGTGACAACATTTTTCAGAAACGGTATGAGAAAAGCCATTCTACAGTTAACAGGAATAGAGTATTCAGGTGAATCAATTGGAGATGATATCCGTATAGAGATTGAGGCGCTTGGGACTCTTCTCGCCTTCAACAAACAACTCACAAGTAAAGAGAGCATTATCCTTGATAAGGAGATTGGGCAAGCCTTTATTGATCAGTCGACTCTGAATATATCAGTCGGTATGCGAATCATCGAAAGAGATTTGGTGTTCAATGATGTTGGTAGCAAAAACATTTCTATCAGGATAAATCCCAAAGGGAACCAGTATGAAAAAAGCAAACACCTCGTGAAAGTTCGTGAATCACGGGGTACCTCTAATACTAAGGAAGCTCATTTTTATGTTGGGCTCGAATTAATCGTCATTGAATCAGATCACTACATCAAAGAGACCGATCAAGGATGGGTTATCGTGGTTTTGGATGAAAGTAGCAAGAAAATATCTCTTCCTAGCTACTTAAGAATCCAGTTGAATTCCACAAAATCTGGCAGAAATTATTTCACGATCATGGAGGGCCCCTTCCAGGGCAAGACTGGGTCGGTGAAGCTTGATGAAAATGGCTCATCATTTATTGCTGAGGGAAATCCTTACAACAGTCCTATCAGGATGAAATACTCGATTTCAAAAAAAACGCTAACAGTAAAAGAAGAAACATATAAAACCATAGACTATGAAGAGAAACCCTGGCAGAAGGGACTCTATGATATTGAGCTACCTGACGTTCCCCACAAAGGTGGACAAAACTATCTCACTGCATCATCAAAAGCTTTTGTATGGTTCCGTGTAGGTCACACTGGGGAGCGATACATTCATATTGGAAGAAGAACGCTTGGTTGCATTACCCTGACTGAACACGACAGATGGAACGGTCTCTATGACCTATTGATTAAAGCTAGAAAAGGAGATTCCACAAGTATTGGAACTTTAGAAATCATTGACTAACATGAAATACCTCTTAGGTTGTTTTTTCGGCGTCATTTTCGGATTTCTATGCTTTATCCTGGGCTATTCTTCTGGCTTTGACGTTGGAGCACGATTTTTGGAGCTCAAATACGATGCCTTCTTAGATATCGCAGACATAAAACAATTCCCATATCTATGGGAAGGATCTTCTCCATGTGAACCCGATAGTGAAATCAATCAAAATTCAGATGAAAAATGATTGTTGAGCAACTTGTCGGCGAGGGCAAGATCGTCATCTGTAGCTTCCAGCTTGCAAGGGCTCCTAGAATAACCTATCATTTAAACGACAAATAAACGACAAAGTGAGCGACAACTTCGACAATCGCTATCGCATCAACGCTGGAATACTTCGGGACCTCAACAGGCTTGAAGTACTTCGTGAAAAAATCAGAATATCTCCAATTATTCCAAAGGAAGAGTATCGACTCCGGCGAGAAGCGATGATCAGCATGATTCATCACTCTACGGCAATCGAAGGCAATACCCTGAGCCCTTTTGAGGTAGAACAAGCTTTGGGGGGAAAGACCGTAAGAGCTCCAAAAAGAGAAATCGACGAGGTGAAAAACTACAAAAAAGCATTGGATTATATTAGTCGTCAAAAAATGAAAACACTGAAAGAAATCCATATTCTTAAAATTCATGAACTCGTCAGCAAAAACATCCTGTCTAAAAATTCATCAGGAAAATATCGAAAAGGCCCGGTGTATGTCGTGAAGAGAACACCATTGGTACAAGAAATTCTTTATACTGCTCCGGATTTTAAGACTGTTAAAAAACTGGTGAACAACTTGTGCAACTGGATCAATGACTCGAGAAAAAAAGAACTATCACCGATTGTTATTGCTGGCATAGCACATGCAGAAATTGCCGCGATTCATCCTTTTGATGATGGCAACGGAAGGACCGCCAGACTCCTGGCAACGCTTATTCTCTACTCAGCCCACTACGATTTTCGAAAACTCTTCGCCTTGGAAAATTTCTATAATAGTTATCGTCCTGGATACTATGAAGCCATACATTTGGGAAAAGACTATGCTGAACGAATAGCCGCTGACCATACTCCATGGCTCAGTTATTTTGTTAGAGGTTTCCTGTCGGAAATGGAGCTTGTCATGGATAAAATTGCTCCTTTTCAATATCTCAAGAGCCACGATGCTGAAAAAATTGTGCTCTCACTACGAGAGCTTAAAATACTCGATTTTCTTCAAGAATTCCCTCGTGCTACCTCTACAGAACTTCAAAAAGCGTTTTCGGTAAATATTAGGACTCTTCAGCGCGATCTCTCATATTTGATAAAAAAGGGTTTGGTGAAAAAAAAGGGAGAAAAGAAAAATGCGGTCTATAACATCATCCTTTCAGCTCCAAAAGCACCTAAACCATGACCCCCAAAGAAGCCGCCGTCGATTTCCTACAGATGGTCGTCGCCAGGAAGATCGATGAAGCCTATACCAAGCATATCGACATGAACGGCAAGCACCACAACGCCTATTTCGCCGCTGGATTTCCGATACTGCGAGAAGCGATGAAGGAAGCGCATCGGGAAAATCCTGATACCGAACTCCGCGTCAAGCATGTGCTCGGCGATGGCGACATGGTGATGGTGCATTCCCACGTCATCATGAAGCCCGGCGAGCTCGGAGTGGCTGTAGTCCACATGTTCCGCTTCGAGAACGGCAAGATCGTGGAAATGTGGGACTGTGGACAGGCGATTGCTGAGAGTATAATCAATACCGATGGGGTTTTTTGATGGATTCGCAAAAATATTCGACCATATTTGCGCTAATTCCGACAGTTCACTGACGGTATTAACGCTAATTCGGCCATCCAACAAAAAAACAAGTATTCTATAACACCTCAAACCCCAGCATCATATCCGCCTCGAGGTGCTCAGCAATATGGCAGTGGAGCATCCATGTACCAGGATTGCTCATATCAACCAAGAGATCTACGGTATCACCGGTTTGGATGAGCGTGGTGTCTTTCCAAACCAGATTGGTATTCGCAATACCGTTCGTACTCAACACCAAGAACCGCTGCCCATGCAGATGAATCGGATGCTGCATCGGATGCATGGAGCCTGGATCATTGAAAATGCGGATCTTCACCACGTCGCCCTGTTTGAATTGCCAATCAATATCCATGTTTTCTTTTCCGGTCATTTCGTCAACCAACTTCCAAGTGACATTTTCCGTGGTGGAATCGGTATTCATTTCCCCCATCATATCCTCCCATTCGATCTTTTGACCGACTCCCATCATCATGCCATTCATCATGTGGCCGCTCCGGCAATTAGTCGGAATGCCGCCAAAAGTACGGCTCGGACAATAAGCGCTAAAATCTTGCCAGATGTTTTTTTTTGCACGCTGAAAAGAAATATCATATGATTAAATAGAGTATTTGACGATATTGAATCTTGATACTATAATAACAATCCATTCAGAAGCATTGAAAACTAAGCTAAAAAATTATGAATAATGTAAAAAAAAGTATGGAGTGGTTACAACCGATTGAGCTTTCTACAGTCGAAGCTCAACAGTTTCATGCNNAACCAGTTAGTAGTTCTGCTTTGGAGAGCCAACGAAGGCTCTTTCAGGTAGCAAAAAAACTTAAAGAATCCGCCAGTTGATTGAAAAAATTACAATCTTAGATCCAGACCTTAGAATTGAATTCTTTACTGGGGGAAAGCTACCTTCTTGTTTTGAATATGAAGACACAGAACAAGACCTTGTTGATTTCTATAATGAAGACGCCGAAAAATGTCAGAATGAATCCATTTCAAAAGTTAAAAACATTTACTACAAGGAAAGGCTAGTGGGTTACTACGCCTTCACAACGGCGAACACCATGGGAATGCAATGTGGTCTCTTCATCAGTCTGATTCTTGAAGTTGATGGTGATGGTCGAACCGCGCTTCACTTTCAGGAATGGCCCCGGAATCATGCCATTGTAGGCCAGCATTTTGACCTGTTCACCTTGTATTTCTTTGGCCACGATCTGAGCGGTCAGCTCATAGCGGTCACCATCCTTGAGCTCGACGATTTGCGAAGTCTTGGCGGTCGGCAGGCCCAAGATATCCTGTGAGTACTGAGAAACCTTAGGCGAAACTGAGCAACCTGTTATGAATAACAATTCAAGCAAGAAGATCGGGATATTTCTCATAGAAAAATTATTTCTTCATAGCCCACACCAGCCACGTCAAAAAATACCAAGCGATGAATCCATATCCCAGTTGCGGAAGTTCACCATCCAGATTCACCACCGGGAACAGGATCTGATAACCACCCAGGAAGGAGATAAAACTGGCATTGATGAAGGCCAGAGCAAAACCCACCATGATGAGATAAAAGAGGACCCGATATTGTTGAATATTCAGAGAAACAAGGAAGAGGAGAACAGCAAACGTGAGGGCATACAGAGCTATGTATCGATCATGGGTGTACAGAAAAATCCGATCGTGCTCGAGGAAAGCAAGTCCGAAAAAGTGCAGAAAAAATTCCATCAGAAAAAATCCAGCTCCAATCCATAGGAAGATCTTCGTCCAGGGACGCTCTGAGAGATTGAGATGGTGAACCATATGGCTGTTGGATTAAGATTCAAACCGCACCTGAAACGAATACATCCCCATCGCGCAAATCCCATCGATGGTTTCGCGAGCTAATTCGGCAGGCACATCGACCTTCGTCGTCCCGGTACCGGGAAGAAACTTTTTGAATTTGAGTTTTGGAATATTCAAGGCTGCCGAGCAATCGTAGGTCCCCTTGGTTTCTATTTCTAAGACGGTCGGCATGTCGGCCTTGGCCACAATCTGCTCAGGAGAATAACCACCCCGAGCCAACACATGAATGATTTGCTTACCCTGTTCTTCACGAACAGCATTCGTCGGCTGAACCGAGCCCGGCGTCGAAGCAGCATTGAGACTCAGAGCAAACCAAATCACTCCTATACCGACGATGAGACTGATGATGATGAGAATTTTTTGGAACATACCTATTATAGGATAAATAATGGAGCGATAATTCCCAGACCCGCGAGACCCGCGAGCAAAGCTATGATACCAAATCCAATGACCAGAATACCTGCCGTACTCATGAAGAGTTTCGCTGAGGGGCGATGAGCCAAGGAAAACGACGTGAAGGAGATGAGGGCTAGCACGGGAAAAGTTCCCAGAGCGAAAACACTCATGATCATCATGCCTTGAATCCATGAACCGCTACTGAGCGCCGCCCACTGCATCGACTGGGTGAAACCACAGGGCAGGAAAAAGGTCAGCACTCCGATGAGAAATGGAGCCCATTTCCCACCTTCAATACTGACAATTTTTTTGTGAAAGTTTTTTGGAAGTGTGAGCTGAAAGGTCTTGGCAAGTGGAAACAAGTCGAGGAGTTGAACTCCGATCAGAATCATCAACAGCGCCACCAAAAGCCCCAAGATTCCCGACACGGTCGCATTGAGACCGATGACACTCCCTAACGCGCCTAAGACTGCCCCCAGTCCGGCAAAGCCCAGCAAACGTCCCAGATGAAAAAACACAAAGGGTCGAGTCGTCTTCACGTCTTGGGAAACTTTCGCCGACAGTGATAAGACGAGGCCCCCAACGACCGCCAGGCAGGTAGAGAGCGAGGCCACGATACCAATCAAGAGTGCGGTCCAGGGTGTCAGCTCGCCTTCAAACCCGATATTCAACCAACCCGATTTTTGCAAAAGAATGAAGGCTGAAAACAACAAGAGAGCAAGAGGCAGCGCCATGGAAAAAGTCTTCCAATCACGATGGTGCGCTTTTTTTTCGAGCGAAAGTTCGTAATTATGGCTCGCAAGCAAATGATTCCAGCGAGTGAGTAACTGCTCTGAACTGGCGTCAAAATCGCCGTGTACTTCAATCGTATGCCGCCCAATATCAACATGAACTTTGCTTACTCCATGCTGTTCGGAAAGAATGCCCTCGGTCAGGATCTTACAAGACTTGCAGTGCGTGCCGGTGATGTGGAAGCGGAGATGCCTCATAGTTTTTTAGCTTTAATCCGCAGCGAATTCCCCACCACCGAGACACTGGAAGCCGCCATAGCCAAGCCAGCGAAGACTGGCGAAAGCAACCAGCCAAAGAAAGGATAAAAAAGCCCACCGGCAAGCGGTATACCGGCGAGATTGTAGAAGAAGGCCCAGAAAAGATTTTGCTTAATCCCCCTCATGGTCATTCGCGACAGGCGAATCGCTTTTACGAGTTTCGAAATATCACCATGAAGCAGAGTGATTCCTGCCGTCTCGATGGCTACATCCGTCCCCGTCCCCATCGCAATCCCCACATCAGCCTGCGCGAGCGCTGGTGCATCATTCACACCATCTCCTGCCATGGCCACGATCTGGCCCTTCTGCTGTAACGACTGAATTTTTTTCAACTTGGATTCCGGCAGCGCCTCAGCGACGACTTCATCGATGCCGACCTCCCGGGCAATAGCTTCGGCCGTGTTGTGGTCATCACCAGTCAGCATCACGACGCTGATCCCCATCTCATGCAAATCTTTCATCGCTTGCACGGCTTCCGGTTTCACCGCATCCGCCACCATGACCAAAGCTAATACTTCCTTCTTGGTCATCAGGAGTACCGGTGTCTTTCCTTGTGAGGTTTCTTTTTTCAGATCTTCCATCGCAAATTTGAGCTTGAGATCACGTGCCAGCGCGGCATTCCCCACGAAATATTCCTGAGCCTTGATCTTCCCCTTCAATCCTTTACCTTTGATCGCCTCGAAATCCTGAACCGGCTTGAGTTTTAATCGCTTTTTTTCAGCGTGAGTCACAATCGCCTGCGCAATGGGATGCTCGGACTTGCTTTCCAAGGAGGCTAGAATGCTCAGTACTTCGCCATCTGACTCCTCAGAAAAATTCTTGAATCCAACCAGTTCCGGTTTCCCCTTCGTCATCGTCCCCGTTTTGTCCACCACCACCGTGGTCACCTCATGCAGCTTCTGCAAGGTCGCGGCATCCTTAATCAAAATCCCCTCTCTCGCACCCTTCCCCACTCCGACGATGATCGCCGTCGGCGTAGCCAGACCGAGGGCACAGGGACAGGCGATCACGAGTATCCCTACGAATGAGGTTAATCCAGAGGAGAGCGCCAGTGAGAAGCTCATGTACTGTGTGCCAATCACGAGCCATGCGCCAAGCGCCAGAAAAGCCAGAATCAAAACAACTGGAACAAACACGGCCGAAATCCTATCCGCCATAGCTTGAATCGGCGCCTTACTCCCCTGAGCTTGCTCGACCATGCGAATGATATGGGCCAAGAGCGTCTCCGATCCGACCTTCGTCGCTTTGAAGGTAAAGGACCGATTCGTATTGATCGTCCCGGCACTCACGACCTCACCGATCACCTTCTTCACCGGCATTGGTTCCCCCGTGACCATGGATTCATCAATATAAGAGTCACCCTCTGAGATCACGCCATCCACGGGAATCCTCCCCCCTGGTTTGACGACTAACAAATCTCCATGGACCACCTGATCGATCGGCAACTCGATCTCTTTACCTCCCCGAACGACAAGGGCCGTTTTGGCTTGTAAATTCAGTAGCTTCTCGATGGCATCACCTGTTTTTAACTTGGAACGCATTTCCAAATATTTTCCCAGGGCAATGAAAGCGATGACGACAATAGTCACATCATAGTAGTGAGCTTCGACATTCAGATAGGGTTTCAATGGCTCTTCAAAGGCCATGACGATGAAGCTGTAGAGGTACGCCACCGAGGTTCCAAGACCGATCAGGGTATCCATATTCGCCGCACCGTAGCGGAGAAATCGGAACAACCCTTGGAGATAAGGTTTCCCCACGACGAAGAGTATATAGGTGGCCATCAACGGCAGCAGATGATGAACAAATTCTTTGATCAACTCCGGCTGCGCTGGAAGAATTTTGAATTGAATCAAGATCTCCCAACCCATCACGAAGATACTGAAAGCAGCGAGCGGAATGGCAACGACGATCTTTCCTTTCATGTCCGATAATTCCTGCAGTTTTTCTTCTTTGGACTGCTTTAATCCCAGGTGGGCGGCGTGCTCGTCCTCGCTCATATTCATCTCTTTCGCACGAGGAATGATCAGTGAATACCCCAACGGTTCAATCGTTTTGGAAAGCTTCTCAGGAGTCACTTTCACAGGATCGAAAGCCACTTTGACCGCTTCGGTGCCGTAATTTACCTCGGCAGATTCCACGCCTTTTTGTTTCTTGAACGTTCGCTCAATGGTACCCGCGCAAGAAGCGCAGTGCATGCCTTTGATCAGATAGGTTTTTTCTGAAGCCATAGGTGAGGAATTAATGAGACAGATTGTAGATCTTCAAGAGCTCCTTGATCGCCTCACCCTTATTTTCCTTCATTTTTTTCATAATGCAGCCATCGAGGTGACCAGCGAGAAGTTCTCGCTTGGCGCGCTTTAGGAGGCCACCGACACTGTCGATTTGCTGGATAATGTTGGGACAGTACTCGTCCTTGTCCAGCATGATGACGACTTTGCCAAGAGTCCCCTGTGCTTGCTTGGCGAGTTTCAGAATTTTGACGTGTTTCATGGGTATTTTTAAATAACCTAGTACCTAGGGTGGAGGTTATAAGAAAGAAGAAGAAAAGTCAAATTTCTAGACCAACAGTTTTCACAGCTTCATCAATGATAATTTTGAAACGTCTAAAAATATCTCGCCTACCCAGCAGCGGCATAGCAGAAACATTACTATCTATGAAGCATATTCGAGCACTAAAGATCATCTGCTCAATTTCCAGATCAAGTCGAAATATTTTAGCATTGAAACTACTCCCATCAGAGTTAGAAAATTCTATCGATTCGCCTTCATCCCACTGAAGACCGAGAAATAAAGCATCGTTTCGAGTCAAAGTCGTATAATCAGCTCCACTATCTAGCAAGGGAATATAACGAATACGCTTCATCGGTCCATGAAGTATCATTGGGACATGGGGTCGATCTTCAAAATACGGGAAATTAAAGCGCATAATTTTTCTTACCCATGATATGAGCTATAGTCATATTTTCCAATCGATAGCCTTTCTTTTCAGCTTTAACAACAACATCAGTAGTATTTTTCCCAAAAGCGACAAATTTCCCATCGACGATTGCCGCCGATTCACCGGTGTGTTTTTGTTGAACAGATTTTGAAACGTGTGGAAGCTTTGTCATGGTGTGTTGAATGAAAGCACAAAAACCATATAGTCATCGTTCTCGAAAAACAAGCTCCTAAGAGGGTTTTTATACAGATACCTTCATCATTCCTTCATGTTCACTGCCCACTGCCCATCACCCCATCAACCTTTTTTTTTACTCCACCGCTTCTCGCTGCCTTCATTTCTTTCCAGGCTCGATTGGAATTACAGTCATCGATGAATGCAGCCACAATGTAATTCCGAGGAATCGGTGCTGTTATTTCAAAAAAACCGAGGTCAAATGCTAGGATTCGAACCTCGGTCTTCATGATATGTGTCGATCAATTAGTTGCTGGACCGTGTTGAACCAAGCGCCTTCAAGGCATCCTCCTTCACCTTCTTAGCAGCATCGAGAGCAACCTTGTAGGCATCTTCAGCGGCTCTCAGCGCTGTCTTGCGAGCATCTTCAGCTGCTCGTTTGGCGTCTTTAAAAATCATACGCGCCGCTTCTGTAGCATTCTTGTAGGCGTCCTTAGCAGCTTCTCTGATAGCTTTATCAGTCGTAGCACAGACGGCATTCTTCATGGTATCGAAGGCCGCTTGAGTAGAGGTCTTGAAGGTGGCAATGGCAGCATCCACACTACTGCGGAAAGTGGCAATAGCTGCGTCAACAGCAGCTCTTCGAGTCGCGATAGCCGCATCCTTACTAGCTCGGAAGGTATTCAAAATGGCCTGTACCTCAGCACTGTTCCCCCGCTCATCACGCTCCATGCGCCCCTCACCACGCATCTCATCACCCTTCATACGCTTGTCCGCGAGCTTCTGATCACGTTCGGCTTTTTTGGTATCCCTCTTGGCCTCTTTTTCGACTCTCTTGGCATCCTTTTCCAGCATTCGTTGGTCGAACTTCTCCAAGCACGCAGCACCGGTCAACATTTCTCGCGAAGAGGACTCTGAAGAACCCTCCATCGCAAAAGCAGGAGCGATGAGATTGAACCCCATGAACCCTACCAGGAGAGTGGAAAATACTTTTTTCATAAGAAATAAAGTAAAAGAATAAAAAAACAGGTCGAAATGACCAACTCATTATACGACCCATGAGTCTGAATGTTACACTCAGTGAAGCAACCAAAAAATGATTTTCCAAGATGTCGAACAAAAAAGAATCACCAAAAAATCTTCGCAGCTTCTCCGCAGCTTCCTTCCTCAATGATTTCGGAGCGGACATGATTTTCCCGATCTGGCCGATATTTTTAACGACGGTTTTGGGGGCCAATATGGCCGTGCTTGGCTTCATCGAAGGTCTCAGCGATGCCATTGTCTCTATTTCCCAAGCTCTGGCTGGCTACGCTTCTGATCGTTTGAAAAAACGAAAGGTCTTCATCTGGCTGGGCTACCTCTTCGCAGGAGTAGCGCGGGCTGGTTATGCGATCTCAACTGCTTGGCCGCATACCATCCCCTTCCGCATTCTCGATCGAGCCGGCAAGATCCGCGGCGCTCCCCGTGACGCCATGATCGCTGATTTTTCGAATCATCACAATCGTGGACGACACTTCGGAATATTAAGAACCTTCGACAATCTCGGGGCGGTCTTCGGCATTCTCTTCTGTATCGCCTTCGTGGAAATAATCGGCTTTCGCAATCTCTTCCTGATCGCCGCCATACCTTCACTGATCGGTGCACTGCTGATCTTCACGACAATCAAAGAGCAAGATGGCTTAAGCTTGAAGCTCTACAAAGGCCTATCCCTCAAAGATTTGAATAACAACTTCAAGCTTTTCCTCGCGGTAAGCGCGATCTTCAGCCTGAGCTCTTTCAGCTATTCATTCCTCCTCATCTTCGCGAATGAATTTGGTTTCCAGCTTGGCTTCGTCCCTGTGCTCTATCTAATCTTCACCATGCTGGCCTCAGCGATATCCCTACCTGCCGGCCGACTGTCCGATCACTTTGGCCGAAAACCTCTGATCATAAGCGCTTTCGGTATCTGGGCCCTGACCTGTCTCATCTTCATCTTCTGGAAAAGTTGGGCTGGCATCGTCATCGCCTTCGCCCTGTACGGAATCCATTTGGGAATCATTGATACGGTGCAAAAAACCTTTGCCTCAGAATTAGTTCCTTCCGAATTTCGAGCCAGTGGTCTGGGAGGCTTCCAAATGGTGATCGGCCTCTGCGCCCTCCCCGCTTCTTTGATCGCTGGGCTTCTCTGGGAGAGCTTTGGGAGCAATGCTCCCTTCTATTTCTCATTGGCCCTGACTATGGTGGCGGGCGCACTGCTCTTGGCAGTCAGAGAAAAACGTCAGTAAAATGAAAGAAAATTAACGAGTTACTCCAGAATATACCCTTCACCTCTGATCGTGTGAATGAGATTTTTTTTACCACCCCGGTTCAGTTCACGACGCAAAGCACTGACATGCACTTCCACGACATTGGTGAGGATCAGCTCTCCCGAACCCCAGACATTCTCCATGATGTCATAACGGCTGAGGAGCTTCCCACGGTTTTTGACTAAGAACTCCAGCAAACGATATTTCAATGGCGAAAGATCGACGATCTTGCTGCCACGAAGGACCAGGCATTTGTTGGTATCGATGACGAGATCATAGAGCCGGATATGCGGCTTGATATGGTGATCTTTTCGCCGCACCACCGATCGGACCCGAGCGAAGAGCTCCTGAAAGCTAAAAGGCTTGGTGAGATAATCATCAGCTCCCATATCGAGCCCGAGAATCTTGTCTTCCAATTCATCATGACCGGTGACCATCACAATGGGGGTCTTGATACCTTTCACTCGCAATCGCTGACAGACCTCCACTCCATTCATTTTCGGTAATCCCACATCAAGCAAGACGGCATCATACTCGGAAATCGTGGCTTTGAATAATCCCTCTTCTCCATCCCCGGCCAAATCTACAGCGACCTGATGGGTCTCAAAACCCTTGCGAATAAACTTGGCGATTTTTGCTTCATCTTCCACAACAAGAATGCGCATGGGACAGGTTTAGTGGTAACTTGCAATTTGGCACCCTCCACCCTAGCACATGAACATGAAGGAAAGATGAAGATGACCGACTTTTTTCGCAAAAGCCAAGAATTCCGCTACAATTCAATCAATCACGTCCTTATGAATCGTCAATCCTACCTGCACCGCGCCTTCCGCAAGCGAGACGTCAGCATGGTCAAAAATGCCCACACCGACAGTTCGATTCGCCACGCCCTCCATCATCCCGATGAACATCAAGGCACAGGAAAATATCTGCGCGACGCGGTCTACGGCGCCCTCGACGGAATCGTCACCACCTTTGCGATTGTTTCAGGAGTGGTGGGAGCAGAGTTGAGTCCGAACATTATTCTAATCCTTGGTTTTGCCAATCTCTTCGCTGATGGTTTCTCGATGGCGACGGGCAATTACCTGTCCTTGAAGTCTGAACAAGACTACCATCGCGAAGAATACAATCGAGAAAAGTGGGAAGTGGAAAACTATCCCAAAGGTGAAAAAGAAGAAATTCGTCAAATTTATCAAGCGAAAGGATTTACCGGAAAAGACCTCGAAAGCGCCGTGAAGATCATCACCAGTGACAAGGAGAGATGGATCAACACCATGATGGTGGAGGAATTGGGCATCATCGTGGACCAGAAATCCCCTTTCACGGCAGGACTTGTCACCTTCCTCGCTTTCCTCATCTGTGGCGCACTTCCTCTCGTTACCTTTATACTGATTGCCTACTATCCTGCAATTCAACCACACTCCTTTTTGACCTCTTGTATCATCACGGGAATGGCGATCTTCACGGTCGGCTCACTGCGAAGCCTCATCATTGCCAAACATTGGCTCTTGGCTGGTATGGAAATGTTGCTGGTGAGCGGAACTGCAGCGGCAGTGGCCTATTTCATCGGATATTTCTTGAAAGGGCTAGCATAGGAATTTACCACGATCATGATCCAATCCACTCACCAAGGCGCTTCCGAACAGCCGCTCACCTCAGGTGTTTCACGTGAAACCGACCTCTTCGAAAATACCCTTCGCCCGAAAACCCTGGAGGAATATATCGGCCAATCGCAACTCAAGGCGAACCTCAAGATTTTCATGAATGCGTCGAAAAAACGCGATGAATGTCTGGAACATACTCTACTCTATGGTCCTCCTGGACTGGGGAAAACTACCCTTGCCGCCGTCATCGCCGGCGAAATGGGCGGTCATTTCAAGATCACCTCGGCTCCGGCGATCGAGAAGCAAGGTGACCTGGCCGCCATTCTGACGAATATCAAAGCCCATGATCTCCTCTTCATCGACGAAATCCACAGACTACGTCCGAATATCGAAGAAATGCTGTACAGCGCCATGGAGGACTCGGCCCTGGATATCATGATTGGCAAAGGCCCATCGGCTCGGACGATGCGTATCAAGCTGCCGAAATTTACGCTGATTGGTGCGACAACGAAATTTTCTCATTTGAGCTCCCCCCTCCGTGATCGCTTTGGTCATATTCTCCGACTCGATTTTTATTCCAGCGAAGAGATTGAAAAAATTATTCACCGTTCCGCAAATATCTTGAAGTACGACGTCGATATCGAAGCCTGTCAGAAAATCGCTCACTGTGCCCGTCGAACTCCAAGAGTGGCGAATCGATTACTCAAGCGCGTTCGAGATTTTGCCGAGATGGAAGCAATTGACCAGGGTAATCACATTACTTTAGCGATTTGCGAGAAGGCATTGCAAGCACTCGGAATCGACCCTATCGGTCTCGATCATACGGATATCAGCTTGCTCAGAACCATCATCGAAAAATTCCAAGGCGGACCGGTCGGTTTGAACACGTTGTCTGCCGCCACCGGCGAAGACAGCGGCACTATTGAAGATGTCTACGAACCCTTCCTGATCCAACTCGGTATGTTGGAGCGGAAATCCAGAGGAAGAATTGCCACCGAACACGCTTACCAACACCTTGGCTTAGAATCACTCAAAAAACCGAACCAAGCGAGCTTGCTCTAAAAACACTGGATGATAAAAATTAACGATGCTATCATCTGTATGATAAAATCATACTTTTGCATATTTTTTCATACTTATGGTGAACGCTCAACTTTTGCAAATTAAGATCGACCCCAATCTCAAAAAAACACTCAAAACGTTGGCTGATCACAAAGGAATAAGTGTATCTGCTTATGTGAAGATGATGCTGACGAAAATAAGTCGAGAGGAAAGAATAGCCATGTCAAAGGAAAAAATTGCTTATGCTTTTCCGCATCACGCCAGCATTCCTGAAACCAATGACCCTGAAGATGAAGTGATTTTGAAGCATGAAAAAAACATCATCAGTAGCCTAGAAAAACACCTCAGTAATCCGAAGAACATTGCCAAGATTATTCCGTTGAGAAAATAACATGACAGGGAAGCTCATTATTACGGGGAATTTCGAAAAATCATTTGTCAGAAAAAAGTTCATCACCGAAGACGTTCTTCTGGAAAAAGCAGAAGAAATAGAGCAAGGCATATTTCGTGCTGGTGAAGGTCGCATTCAAGGAAGCAAAATAATCTACAAAAAACGCTTTGCTCTTCCAGGAACTTCCAAAAGAAAAGGAGGCAGAATTCTCTATGTCGTGTTTTGCAAAATGGTCAACTTGTACATTTACTATACGCTCTGGATGGCAAATAATAGCCGAAAAGATCGATTTGATCAGCAGTTGAAATCCAAAAAATACCTGGAAAATATTATTCGAGAAACAGCTGAAGCCTTAGAAAATTCATCAGGATAAACCATGAAAAAATACCACCTCATCAATTCCCTGGAAAAACTCGAAGCCTTGATCGGTAAAGAATACCGCAATATTGACCGAACTGCTTTTTCCAAACTCATCTTTGATCACCCTCTACGCTTCACGGACTACCTTCTTGAACAAATAAAGTACTCACCTGCGATCGCCAAGCAGTACCTCCCTGACCCCAGAGAACTCGACCCCATCGGCCTCGAAAAACCCTTCACCGGCGTGATGACGACCGGCATCCCCGGACTGGAACGGATGTACCTGGACCGGGTCATCCTCATGCCCACCTCGCAGTGTTTCGCCTACTGCCGCTTTTGTTTTCGGAAAAACTATTCGCATGACGCGAGAAAAGGCGACTATGGAACACCTCAAGAAAGTTTCCAAAAAGCGATAGACTATATTATTAACGATCCGCGCATCAAAGAAGTGCTGATCACCGGCGGTGACCCGCTGATGTTTCCGGAAAAAGTGATTGAACTGTGTAAACAGCTGCGTCAAATCCCCCACCTCACCGGCATCCGCATCGGTAGCCGAATTTTCACCTCCGACCCGGAGCTGATCACCTCCAAATGGATCAAACCGTTCAAGGTGCTTAACACAGTTAAACTAACAAACTATCGTTTTGTCATTCCGACCGAAGCGGAGGAATCCCTTACCCATTCACCCATCAGCAGTCTCCCCGCTCCCATCTCTCTGTCCCCTCACATCAACCACCCCGACGAACTTTCGCCACAAACAATTAAATCACTCCTCCTTTGCACCCAAAACCGGGTCCCGCTCTACAATCAAACCGTGCTCTTGAAAGGAATTAATGATGATCCGGAAGTTCTGATCGAACTCTTCCGGAAGCTCCGCCAACTCGGTGTCGAACCCTATCGCGTCTACCACGCTGACCCCCTCAAAGGCACCGAACATTTCCGAATCTCCCTTGACCGCTTCATGGAAATCAAACGAACCATGAGGGCTCAGGCCAGCGGCCGTATCGTCCCCAGCTTCATCATCGATACCCGAATTGGCAAAGTCGAGCTTGGGGCCGATGCCGACATCGTGAAACGAAAAGAAAACACCGTGTGGATCAAAACCCCCTTCACCGAAAAAATCTATCGCTCGGTGAATCCCAAATGGCGTCCACCCGACGGCGTGGAACGCTCCGATGATGGTTTTCTGATCGTGCCCTATGCTGATGCCCTTATCCCAAAAACTGCAAAGCACGGCTAGGCAACTGGGGCAGCATAGCCTTCGTAGGATCATAACGCTTTGTCGTTAAGTACTGATAATCCTTTTCAGCACCATGCTGACCATCTTCCAATTCAGCCAGAATATGCAGAACATCGGTACTCAAAAATTCTTGATAGAAATCTGGTATGGAAAGAAATCTGAAAGCTCCATGTTTTTTCAGGAAAAGATCAAGAGTTCCCAGAAAATCACCGTACCGTGGGGCGGGGAGTCCGTACTGACGCTTTTTTTCATCCAAATCGCCGAGAATCTTTTCCAATCTCATTCTTGATTCTTCGGAGATTTTGGGATAATCGACCGCAGATCCCTGGAAGAGTTTCAGCTTGGAATCTTCCACCAAATCATCAAGCGTCTCAGAAAATTTTGTCAAATACTCCTTCATCTGTGCAACAACGGTCAATTTTTCACGACTCCGATCCTGGCAATGATCACGGATGGTTTCCATAACATCATCGGGAGGCAGGTAAAGCCCCGCGGGGATGTGTAATTTCCCGACCGAATTCCGTAAATGCTGGGTCAGCTGATCAACTGCTTCAAAGCCAACAGAATGATCAATACGGGTTTCAAAGGCTTGGGTATCGATCTGCAATCGCGATGGAGAAAAATACTTTGGATCCACCTCAGCGGAATCAGATAAGGCTAGATCATACCACAAAAAAGTGTGACCATTGGTCGGCTTCAAATCTGCCGATCCAGGACGAATCCACCAGTCCACCGCCCATTCCCCTGGACGAGGATGGATCCGGGAATGCGGTTGCAAAATCAAAACATCAACATCTCCATGCTCCTCGAAGAGTTTCGGATCGTCGGGCGGGTTGGCCAAATAAGCAACTAGACTGCCCAATACCACCCCCACGAGCCCACGGGTTTTTAAGGCAATTTGTGCGGCGGCTACCGTTTCCAAAATCGTAGTCGGCATCCCATATCTTGTATGAGTCTGCAACCAAGCTTCAAAATCCCAGTACGATTGATGCTGAGGTTTTAGGCGAGAACCATGGTCGAACCGCGTTCCGGCACGGAGCTTTTGATCATATCTCTCGGGGGGGGACTGCTCAAAATCCCTCTCCGGATTTCTTGGAGCGGGAATAATCGTCAAGTCTGAAGTTTCAGAAAGCAAGGTGAACAAAAAAATTATCCGACACTATAACGATAAAGTCGAATAAAGTCAAGCATCCCCGTCAGCGCCTAAGCCCTCTCCACATAATCCCCCGTCTCGGTATTGATCCGGATCTTGTCTCCGGTTTTGACGAACAATGGGGTCATTACCGTCGCTCCGGTAGAAATCGTCACCGCCATCATCTTGCCGGTAGCACTATCACCCTTCACCCCTGGAGGAGCGTCAGTCACTTCGAAGACCATTTTCGGAGGCAATTGCACTCCCACCGGTTGATCATTGACCACCACTAGCTGCACTTCTGAACCATCGACCATGAACTCGGCTGCTTTGCCGACGGAATCAGCATCCAGGGCCACCTGCTCGTAATTCTGATTATCCATGAAGTGATATTCATCTCCGCTCTTGTAGAGGAATTGGGCATTTTTGCGCTCCACGGTCGCTTCATCGAGCGACTCACCCGACTTGAAGGTATTCTCCACCGCCTGTCCGGTCTCAACATTTTTCAGCTTAACCCGATAGAACGCGGAGCCTTTACCAGGATTCACAAAGGTAATATCCTGAGCAATCCACACCCCAAATTTCCAATTGATGGCGCCGCCTTTGCGGAGGTCAGAGATGAGCATGCGAAAAAGATAGAGAGTCCGAAAGCGACTGGAGTATAAAGGCTTACGAGCATCGAAACAACACGCTTCCCTAGCAAGGCTCCCAACGAAATACTTGCAAGTATAATCAATACATTGTATAATATATAGATGGGCCAAAAATAGTCGTCTGTTTCTATTTTTTAAAACAAAAACCAATGCAAAACTATCTCCATAGCAAGCTATGTTATCCTATAGCTTTGTTCCTCCTCGCAGTCTCGATCGGAGTGGGGGGCTTTTTTTCGTACTCGGGAAGTGCGTCCGTGATCGCCAATGGTGATGATCAGGACTATGACGGTGTGATGGATATCGAAGACAATTGTGGCCGCGACGGCACCACACTGGTCTACAATCCCGGTCAGCATGACCACAACGACAATGATATCGGTGATGTTTGTGAACCGACCGTGGTCTACAAGCATGATGAATTTTACTTTTGTATGGCTGACGGTGAAGGCGGCCTGACGGAAAATTGTGAAACCGTTCGGATGTCGGGTACCGCCGTACTACGAGCTACGGGATCATTCCAAGGTGAAGGTGGGCTGTTTACGGTCCAAACCGAAATGCTCTCGATGCATCTCACAGGGACCAGTCAGCTCCTCAGTGGAGGGGCGCCGATCACCATGACACTCGAAAATCCCGTCACGGGATCCTATACCCAACTTTTTTCCGGAATAGAGTTTCCTTCACAAGCCCAGATCAACGATATGCAAATCGAGCTCGAGAATACCAACTTTGGAGATATCTATACGGTTCCAGAAAATGCTTTTGGAGACGGCAGCAAGACCGAGACGGGAATCATCAAAGCCTTCCCACCTCTTATCAGCAATCCTCTTTGTTCAACTCAATCGCTACCCCTATTTCAGGGTGAATTTAATCCCAACCCTGTCGGATATATCACCAAGAATTGTGATGAGTTCTCCTTGTGGCCGATCACTCTCAATACCATGCCGGCTCCAAATAGCGGTAATCCTTCGAGCTACTCCGATATCCCCACCAAGGCGGAAATACTGTTCAATCTCAATGAACAGAACATTGGTCCTGCGTCTTTGCAGGGACCGGTGACGATCAGTCACTCCGCAGTCTCGTCACCGTTGTTCGGTTCTGGGCAGACTATCGATACCGAGATGCTTTCTATGAGCTTAACAGGCTTCAGTAATGAATCCTCCCTCTCCGTACAGCTCAACCTCAATCATGGCCAGAGTCTCGGACAAACAGAGCAGCTCTTCCCTTCCACGGAATACAGCACAGGTCCATTCTTCCCTGCCGAAAGCTTTTTCGATATTTTTACGCAAATTCAATTCGGTCCCCAGCAACTTTTTCCGATGCAGCCCGGTGAAATCACCGAGGAAAACCCGAACCCTTCCCCTGTTCCCGTATCACTGCATTTGACTGCTAACCCGGGGATCAAAACCTTTCCGGCTTATTTAACAGCCTATTGCACTCCTCAAGAGCAGAACTACACCCTCTACACTTCACAAATGATCGAGGAGCAGGAACAATTTGTTCCCGTCGGCAATCTCCAACGTTTCTGTATCCAGATGCAGCCGGCAGAAGTCTGTAATGGCATGGATGACGATCATGATGGCGAGATTGATGAAGGATTTGACGAAGACGGCGATGGGATCCCCGATTGTCAGGATATTTGTAACGATACTCCACCAGAAGAGCAGGATGTCGATGATGAAGTCATCAACCACCAGATCACGGATAATGACGAGACGGATGACTACCCCGATGTCGTCTTGGATAGTCAGAAAAGGCGGCATATCGTGTTCAGCCGTAGGGTCAATGAAAGCGAAGGCGCCTTTGAAATTTTCTATATGCTCCTTGACGCTGAAGGCAATGTCCTGATTGGGGCTACCCAGCTGACTTCCAATGACTTCAATAATTCAGTACGAGCAGTCCTGAAGGTGGACTCTGATGGCAAAGTCCATGTGCTCTGGCAAGACAATAGTGATGGGACTTTGCACTATATGAAACTGCAGCCGGATAGTGAAGGCGTGAATCAGAATGGCGAACCTGCCAATCTGGAAGCTTTGGTAGATGTGAGCGATACGTCACTGGGGCTAGGACCGGTTCAGTATCCCCGTATCGACATCGATGGTGATGGCAATATCCATGCCGTATGGTCCACAGAGGATGATGATTCCATACACTATGCGAAGATGGACGATGAAGGGGAACTCTCCTTTGAACCGGTGACCGTTACCGGAGCGAGTACTTTCAAGGCGAGCCCAGATATTGCCCTTGATTCCTTTGGAAACCCTCATATTACCTGGAATGACAGTAACGATACCTGTCAGTATGAGACCTGGTATGCCATGCTCAATGGAGAAACTGGAGAAGCTCTCATCGCTCCTAGCCGGGTCAGCTCTGATGATTGCAATAAGTCCAAGATGCAATCGATCAATGTGGACTCCCACGATCATATCTTCATCGTATGGCAAGATCAGCGCGGGGAAGCGACAGAGATCTATATGAGCAAGCTGTCGCCATATTTTGACGATTTAGATGGTAGCCCGGCACAGGAGAATGAAGGAGGTCTCGCCATGACCCCAGAGGGTATTGTTGAAATCGATCAAATGGCGCTCACAGCGGATGATGGAGACCATTCCAATCATCCCGATAGCTTCATCGACCCTCAGGACAATCTGCATGTGACCTGGTTTAATAATTGGAGTGAAGGTGGTCCTGGAACCCTGATGTATGCGAAATTCGACACTTCTGGGAATAGGATTTTCCCAGCAGAAGAAGATGGGGTAGCGATTAGTGGTGAGGATAGAGCTGATAGCAGTCAAGATTTTACACTGGCTCGCCTTGCAGCTGCTTCCCCTGTAGTAATCGTCTGGACTGATAATCAAGGGTCCGACGATGAAGAGGGTAGCAATCAGCTTGAAATCCACCTCGGAGGCATTGGTGATGGGGTAGGCAACTTCTGTGGCGACATCTGTTTGGAGGGTGATGATAATAAAGACGAAGATGAAGATGATGTTCCCGATGATTGTGACAATTGTGCTCCAAGTGTTGTGGTTTCAGAATCTTTACACGATCTCTTCGATCTCGGTAATCACCGCTGGGACGCACAAAATAACGGTGGGTATCTCGATGATGGCACCGATGATTCCTGGGATGGCGGTTTAAAACTTTACGTTGATGAAGAATATTATGATGGCAACTTCGAGAGGTACACGCAAAACGGCCGACAAGCCCACTTTTCCGAGGAAACCATGGAGAATGGCCTGATAGCCAGCCGAACATTTTTTGTTCCCCCTGATGTCAGTAGCTACGGCCGTTTTGTAGAATTCTTCGAGAATCCGACCGAAGAGACCATCGATGCGACGATCAGCATTCGGACCAATCTGGGATCAGATAGTAGTACTATAGTCATCAGCACTGCGAGCGGGGATGATGTGCTGGCCCTGAATGACCTTTGGTTTGTGACCGATGATGACGATGATGGCGGTGGGGATGACTCTTTGGGTCACAACTTAGGTGGTGTTGGTGCTCTGCAGGTTGGTTTTCTAGAACTCGATGAAGATGACCTGAGCTTTGGATGGACGGTCTCTGTAGAGCCAGGGGATATCATAGCTTTGATGCATTTTACTTCCCAAGAAAACACTAATCCGGATGCGATAAGTGAGTCAGTAAATGTCTTGTCGAATACTGATACTCGTGGTCTAAGCCAAGAGCAACTCAATCGGATACTGAATTGGCCACTACTTCCGTTTACGAGTTTCATTGATACTTCTAGCGAAGATACTTCCAATCCCAATCAAGAAGACCTGGATGATGATGGAGAGGGTGATATCTGTGATGACAACATCGATGGTGATGAATGGAATAATAGTGAAGACAATTGTCCACGTCATGCCAACAATGACCAAGATAATGAGGACGAGGATGACCGGGGTGATGCTTGTGACCTTATGGATGGAGCACCAGATGGTACTCAGGTTGAGCAGGAAAACGATACGACGATTACCGTCCGAGATGGTGAGGACGAAATTATCTTCACCGCTCAGCCAGAGACGCCAGGCATTGGGGACGATGTCACCATCACCCGCGAACCAGGCCTCATCAAGATCAGCGGCATGCCAGCGAATAGTAATAAGTCTGTGCACTTCCCTCTCGCACCAGCTACCGTCTGTGTCAAAGATGCGGCGAATGTCGCCTCGTTGGTCGTCAGTGACACCTGTAGTGATGCTGGAGAATTCAGACTCTCTTGTCCGGGATCAGCTACTGATCCAACGGATAGTGAGACCGTGACCTGTGTGATGGATGGTACGACAGGCATCATCTCTCCGCTTGATTTCTCTGGAGTGACTTCCACCGGTAGTGCCGGTGGTCACGGTGGTCGTGGAGTCTGTGGTAATGCCATACTCGATGTCGGCGAACAGTGCGATGATGGCAATACCACTGCTGGTGATGGATGTGATACCCAGTGTGTTTTGGAAACCCCTGTGACTACTAGTTCAGCAAGTACTGGCGGAGGAGGAGGCGGAGGAGGTGGTGGCGGTGGACCGACGGTCGGTAGCGAGCTGCTCCGTGGAGCAGCCACAGTACCGACTGCGGCCAAGGTTGATGAGAAGAGCTGTCGTTACAAGGATAATAGGACCAAGGTCGTACGCTGGTTGTGTCAGCTCGGTGTGATCAATGCTCCCAGTAATGATACCGACCTCTTTGGTCGATTGCAGCGCTTCAAGTTCTTCGGCATCCGTCCGTTGGCGCGCGCAGAGTTCGCGATGTTGGTCGTCCGAATGCTGAAGGATCCCGCTGAAGTCCAAGCACTTGCCGAGAACATGGCCGGTAAGAAGCTGTTCCCCGACGTCGCATCGGATGCTGTCTACGCTCCAGCGCTCGCGAAGCTACTGCGTGATGGTGATATTCGAGGATTCTCTGATCAAAACTTCCGTCCCATGGAATCCATTGAAATCAGTGCCGCTCTCAAGCTGCTCCTCGAAGCAGCAGCTCGTGACAATGAGAAAATTTCCGCAGATCTTCGCGAGGCAAAAGACCGGATCGTATCGACAGATCAGCCCTGGTTCGTCCCTTATGCTGACCTGATGCAGCAATATGGTGGTTTCCGAGCTACGCCTGGAGCTGAGCTGGGAATGATCTATAGTCAGAGACTGACCCGCCAACAAGCTGCGAATATGTTTCACGCCATCATTACCAATGCCGGAGCTGAAATAGGCAGTATGCTTTCTTCTCTTCAAAAACAGCTTAAATCTCAGAAATAGACCGTGTTAAAGCAGATGAATTTGTCTCCAAAAGACCCTCGTTAACGAGGGTCTTTTTCTAGCTTACCAAGGAAATAACAGTCCCTCCTCGATCGATTTCTTCCCGAGTAGAACCATGATCAATCGATCAATTCCCACGGCATTGCCACCGCAAGCGGGCATAGTCTCCTGAGCTTTCAAGAGCTCTTCATCCAGGCCGATATCTTCCTTGCCCATAGCCAGGCGAATTGCTCGCTCAGCTTCGAAACGCTGGCGCTGCTCCACCGGATCATTCAGCTCGGAAAAAGCATTGCAGAGTTCTACTCCATTGATATACAGCTCGAAGCGCTCAGCCCAAAAAGGATCATCACTTCTCTTCTTGGCCAAAGCTGCCTGAGAAGCCGGATAATCGTAGATGAATACCGGCCTTTCAAATCCCAACTTCGGCTCGATCTCATTGAGCATGATCAGGAAGAACAGATCGTCCCAAGTGTACGATGTGCCGAATTCATAACCTTTCTGTTCCACCGCAGCCCGCAGCAATTCAACGGTCCTGAGCTGATCCAAATCCAGATCCGCATATTTTTTGAAAGCCTCCCGAACAGACAGCCGCTCCCATTCACCTTGGAACTGAGAAGTTGTCCCCATCTGCTGATCAACATATTTGATCATATTCTCAGTATCGCTCATGATGCCAAGGTAATCAGCCCCCAACCGATACCATTCCAGCATGGTGAACTCCGGATTATGTCGATTCGCTTCGGTCTGCCCATCTACCCACTCCGCATTTCTAAACGTCTTGCAGATTTGAAAAATATTTCCAAAACCCTCCTGGAATGGGGATGCACTCTCTTCGACCGATAAAATCTTCGATTTTTCGATCTCAGAGTCCTTCGCTTCCCCTCCTGCGGCGGTTACGCTTCGGACCGTGCCTCTCGCCACTGCTCCCAGCAATTTCTTCATCGCATATTCCGGCGAGGTGTGCAGATAACGCCGTTCGCGATACTTCCCATCCTTGGAAACGAACTCTGTGCTGAAGAGATCCAGATCCGGAGCCAGATCCGGATGACGAACGAGAATGGGAGTCTCGACCTCCAAAAAATTTTCACTATTAAACCACTCGCGAATGCCATCGATAATTCGAGCCCGGTCGATGAAAATTTGCTGATTCATAATAAACGTTAACCATGCACCTCTATCGCTTCCAAAATCCCTCGTATCTTTTTCATCAACTCTTCTCCCACCTCCACCCTCACTCCGTCCTCGATCCCCATCTTCTGCCAGAATGCTAATACCTTGAC
>CXWL01006043.1_pt1 | contig 54752 bp, 57 predicted proteins | sample 590931 | NCBI WGS metagenome assembly CXWL01 (sample SAMEA3498368, study PRJEB10139) | groundwater metagenome | biome: water well; material: biofilm material | place: Germany | collected 2015-04-27 | reverse complement strand
CACCTCGCGAAGCTTTTCGGGTGTCCTCGGCAGATGTATGAGTGAGGCGGCAGTGGGCCATTAGATCTACGATTCGTCAACCTATCGCAAAAGGAGAAGCGCCATGCTCGAGACCATTGCCGTCATCTTGGTCGTCCTTTGGATTCTGGGTCTTGTCACCTCGACCACCATGGGCGGATTCATTCATGCCCTCTTGGTCATCGCGGTTGTGGTCATTCTGGTTCGTGTCATTCAAGGTCGAAGCGCATAAGGCCCCTGGGAACAAGACGGCGACAAGACCATATCGCGGCGGGTGGCGGGAGTCTTGTTCATCTGTTTTCCTCGGTCTATCTCGTTTGGTTGGTCTGACGAACCAGAAAGACAAGACAGACCCGCGCACCAGAGAGACTGCCTCTGAATCGCCCCTCCCCTCACACAAGACTCCCGGATCGTCTCCGGAGTGATGGAGACCTCCACGACGTAGCAATAGACTCGCCCACAACAGATTGTTGAGCTTGCATGGCTATGTTGCAGAGGCTAGCCGCGGCAGACTTCAGCGTGAGGCGTCGCTATGGCACACATTGAAAGACACAGAACACACCGTATCGGCTGGCTCCGTGCAGCTGTTCTCGACGAAAATGACGGGATTGTTTCCACTGCTAGGCTCGTCTTAGGCGTAGTAGCGGCAGGCGCGAGTTCAAAGAGTATTCTGATCGCGGGCGTGGCCGGTCTTGTGGCTGGTGCGATGTCGATGGCTGTCGGCGAGTATGTTTCGGTAAGTTCGCAAGCCGATACCGCGCGCGCCGATCTTGATCGGGAGGATAAGGAGTTAGCGGCTCACCCCCAGCAAGAGCACAGGGAAATGACCGCGATCTATGTTGGGCGTGGGCTTGATGCAGGACTCGCCTCCAACGTCGCGACCCAGTTGATGGCGCATGATGCGCTCGGCGCATATGGGCGGGACCAGCTGGGTATATCCAAGTCATTGACCGCACGACCGGTTCAAGCCGCATTGGCGTCGGCCGTCACGTTTTCAGTTGGCGCTGCCCTGCCTCTCCTGATAGTCCTATTGGTGCCGATATCTGCGCTCATGTGGACTGTTTCCGGCGGCTCACTCTTGTTTCTTGCGCTATTAGGTTCTCTGGCTGCGCGCATCGGCTGCGCTTCTGTGATGACTGCTGCAGCGCGGGTCATCTTTTGGGGCGCCTTAGCCATGGCCTTGACAGCGGGAGTTGGGGCTGTCTTTGGGGTAACTGCCTGAGATTTCTGCCACTACTGAGCTAAATCCGATAACGTACCAGCACCTATTTTGCGGCGCGTGGAGGGCCTGCTTCTTGGTTCGTCGCTTGTTTCTCGTATTTCGTCGCTCGCGAGTAGTGACTTTCCAGGCTTGCGAAGCCAAGGAGTGGATTGCCGCTCACGCCTTGAAGCCGTGAGGTCTTCAAGTGGGAAGCCTCGGCCAAGCAGGGGCTTCCTGATGGGTTGCATGCTCGAACTGAGCTGTTTTGAACAGACTTGGACCTCTCCGAAATGAGAAGGTTTCTCTCAGAAACCGTAGAAACAATTGAGAGCGAGATGGAGCCTTCAGTCCGTTTCATCCAGAAGTCGTGCCAATCAAGCCGCGCAACCCGCAGTAGTAGAGCGACACCGGGCTCGCCAAAGAGAATCGGGCAAGAGGAAAGCACAATGCGTACCATCTCCTCCATTCGTTCGCCTGTTCGCACTCATACTGCTGGCCATGCCGGCAGCATCCCTACGGGCAAATCGGCTGACACGATCTGTGCCGGCCGGCCTCGTTATTCGTGGTCATCTGCACCATTGCGTTAGGTAAGTGATTCCCGGTCGAGACAGGGGCCGTGCATGATGAGTTGCTGCAGCTGGTCAATGAACAATTGAGCGATCGTCGGCCCAAACTTCACACACGAAGGAGAGATGATAATGAAGAACACAACAGCTGTGAAAGATCCTGTGTGCGGTATGGACGTAGAAACGGCTACCGCAGCTGGACGAACCGAGCATAAAGGGCGGACGTATTACTTCTGCGGCTCCACGTGCAAAGAGAAGTTCGATCTTAATCCGGAGCAATACGTGGGCAAGTCTGGGAAAACGCTGAAGAGCGGCCAGGGCTGCTGCAGTTAAATCCAGCGCCGTAGATGAAAGCCATGCCCGCCATTGCCCCTTGCTTCCGCTAGGTGTGGCTCATGTGGGCTAATGTCTTTCCAGTGTCTTGGACCACGCTGTGGAGAGGCTTGCGTTACGGCTTGCGGTAGGGGGATATCCGAACGGTTGGCTCTGAGGAGATCGCGAAACGAGGTCTGATCTGTGGTGCACGGTCGTATTCTTCGAATCTTGGCTGTGGGCCTGTGCCCGCTCCAGCGGCTATCTGTGTTTGACTCATCGGCTCACGTATCGCCGCGCGGAACACGAGAATCTGCATGTCCGCGGCCACAACGAAGAAGGCACGACCTCGGCCCTATCAAACGGTGGCAACGGAGCAACGAGACCGGTCTCACGATCCTTCAAGCCGGACGCAGCCCTCCGTGACGGTCCAGTTCCAGTGTCGTCCGAGGCAATTCATTCACACACTCATTAATAATTGGAGGGTTAGGTAAGCCATGAAGAAGTACAGAATCGTTACAGTCGCAGTTGTTGGGCTCTTTGTGTCCATGTCATTCCTTGCCTCCTTTGTTGTGGCCGCCGAGAAGGATGGCATCATGATGAAGGATGGCAAGCTCATGATGATGCAGGGCGGGAAGGAAGTTTCCCGGATGGACCGCGAGACGACCCTGTCCGACGGCACGAAGGTGATGATGAATGGCAAGATAAAAATGAAGGGCGGGAAGGAAATACAGCTGCAGGAGGGCCAAACGATGATGCTGGACGGAAAGATGATGGAGGGCGCTAAGGGCATGGCGGATGACAAGGACATGAAGATGGAGAAGATGGAGAAGTAGATTTTCAGATTGCAAACAGGGCTCACAAGAATCGGTCATCGCAAGAGTCAGGTGCAACACTCGAATGAGTGAGACAGTGAAGTATCGCTAAGCATCATCCATTCACAATTACCAAAGGAGAGAATCATGTCCTTTACCGAACAAGACAAACATGTCTTATCTGACATCGTAACGGGATTTTCACTTGCTATCGTTGGCATGTGTCGCGCTCTGGAACAGCAGCATAAAATTATGCCTAACTCAATCGTTGAGGCAATACACACTGAACTGGGACAATTGCCGACTGGTTCGAGTGGCCAAACAGTCACAGTAAGAGACATTCTCACGAATATCTCGAAAGGATTGAAGGGGGAACCAATCGCTAAGCTTCGCTTTCCGTAACAGGTCACGGAATGCTTCCTGTTCATTAGCGGGCAGGATCACGCATGGTGATAAGCCGCGAGTCGGATAACTCAGGCCCAGGCAAACCTATATAAAAAGAGAACTCTCACTCTCCTAATCTGCTTTGCTCTTGATAACAGCTGTTGTCAAGAGCAAAGTCGCGCCAAGACGACGACCAACCTCCCATCAGAATCTATCTCAGTCGCAGTTGGTCACAACAAGAACGACTAAACCTCCTGATTTCACCGGTGTGGCGTCGTAGTTCGTCGCTCCAGATTGTTAGTAGCCGTCAAGTCGTTGGGCGCACTGCAAAACTGCGATGCAGCGGTTCGACCCCGCTCGGCGCCTCCACATAGAGCTGGTGCATGGTCTGTTTGGTTCATTTGGTTGGTTTAGTTCAACCAAACAAACGAAACAGACCAAAGAAACCAAATAACCATTCGTTACCAGTCGCCTGCCGTTCCTTCCGGGCATATGCGTGCCTTTGGAAGAAGCTGATAGGACATCGCTTCTTCCTTCAGATCCGGCTCGTCGGGACGGAGCATCGTCACCTCGATCTTTTCATTGGCGAAGGTTTCGTCGCCGGTTCGCAGGACGCTTTCCCGGTTCAAAATCTGCATGGAGTTGAGGCGAGAGATTTTGAGTGGAAAGGTCTCGAACTGGTCCGCTGACAGGAATGGCACCTGGACCGTCACCCGGCCATGCTCCACATAGACAAACTGCCGGACTGCCTCGTCGATAGGAGTCTTCAGGCTGAGAACCGCTGAGGCCATTGGTGGAAGGGATGCAATAGACACCACATACAAGTGAGGAGCATCAGGCGCCGTCGTTTCCCATGCCCCCGTGGCAGTCACGTTCGGTGTCGTAAAGAGCGTGGTGGTGGGGCGCACGAGAGGAGACTTGAAGGCCATGCGGAATTTCGTGATGCTCTGGTCCGTCATATTTTCAAGGAGAAATTTGCTCACGACCCAGGACTGCGGATTTGGCGTCTTGGCGCGGCCCTTCGGCAGGGCCTGTTCAACTCGCCGAAGACTGCAATCCGACACCAGGTTTCTGTTTTCATAGAAATAGGTCTTGGTTTGCCCCTCCAGCAGGAACGCGCGTTCATAGGTGTAGAACGCGACGCCGACGTGGATGGGGGTTGGTTTGACCCAGGACACAATCAAGGGGATGAGAAACAAGACCAACGAACCTAGAAAACTGACGATGATAACCTTGTTGAGCCGGCTTTGCCGCTTGAACCATCTCCACCATTCCTTCAGAAAGTTCATGCCCAGTCACTCATAAAGAATCTCGACCGAGTGATCCTCCCGATCGCCACACATCATAAATCAATTGACCCTGTTGGTGTTTCGGAATTTCTCAGTCATGACCCAGTCGGCTTCATTGATGGCTGTCAGGGGAGGGCAAAGTCAAGCAACGATCCTTGAGTTGATCACCCGAAGAGTTTGTTTCCATCGCCTCACCCCTTACGGTTCACCGTGGCAATGAATCGATGATTTTCAGGGCGGGCTAGCAATAGCAGGATGGAAATTGACGGGCGGAGAGAATGGGTGCTAGAATCCCCAGCGATTACAACCTGCTAGTTCGGTGGCCGGACCGCTACCGTTACCAATACAGACTGAAAAGAAGGAGAGAGGAATGGCCGTTCCGATTTCCCAAATGGCGACTGTTACGAAGTATGTGCTCACCCAGAAGCTAAATCGGGTGAAGCGGTACCCGCTTGTCTTGATGTTGGAGCCACTGTTCCGCTGCAATTTGGCCTGCGCCGGCTGCGGAAAGATTCAATATCCGGATCATGTGCTGGATAAGCGGCTGACGGTCGAGCAGTGCTTGGCCGCGGCGGAGGAATGTGGCGCGCCGATCGTGAGCATTCCCGGCGGTGAACCGATGATCCATCCTGAGATGCCGGCGATTGTCCGTGGGCTGGTCGAGCAGGAGCGGTATATCTACCTTTGCACCAATGCGATTTTGATGGAACGCAAACTCGACGAGTATCAGCCCTCCAAATTTCTTACGTTCAGCGTCCACATGGACGGCTTGAAGGAAGAACACGATTTGGCAGTCTGCCGAGACGGTGTCTATGACGTGGCGGTGAAGGCGATTAAGGCGGCGCTGAAGCGGGGCCACCGGGTTACGACCAATACGACTCTCTTCGATGACGCCAATCCTGAGCGCGTGCGGAAGTTCTTCGATGCGATGATGGAACTTGGGGTCGAGGGCATGATGATTTCGCCCGGGTACAGCTATCAAAAGGCGCCGGACCAGCAGCATTTTCTGAAGCGAGAACGCACCAGGGAACTGTTTTCCCGTATCCTGGGGAACCCGAAGAAGGGGTGGCAGTTCAATCAGTCGCCTTTGTTCTTAGACTTCTTGATGGGGCGGCGGGAGTATGAATGCACGCCTTGGGGTAATCCGACCTACAACGTGTTCGGGTGGCAGAAACCCTGCTATTTGCTGCAAGAGGGCTATGTGAAGACATTCCGTGAATTGATTGAAAGTACGGAGTGGGACAATTATGGCACAGGGCGGAACGAGAAGTGCGCCGATTGCATGGTCCATTGTGGCTATGAGCCCTCTGCCGTCGAGGATACGTTCGGCACCCTGTCCGGGTTTGGCCGGACCGTCAAATTGACGATGCTCCCAACTTCTCGTTAATTGTTAACCGTTCAACGTGAATCGTAAGAGAAAGTTCCTGAGGCTCTTTCGTTTAACGAATAACGATTCACGGTTAATGACCTCTTGCGATGACCGACACCAAGAACCATAGTGCTGCCGGAGTGGCCGGATCGCCCGAGGGCCGTGTCTTTCAGCCGGCTTCGTTTGCAGAGCTTGCAGAGGCGGTGGAGCTGGCATTCGATTATCGCGGAGATGTGACGGTATCGTTGAAGTCCGGTGAATCCCTCTTCGGGTATCTCTTCAATCGTCAGGTCAGCGGGCCGGAGTCCTATCTTGAGGTATTCCCTTCCGACAGCGCTGAGGCGCGGCGCATTCGTTATGACCAGATTGCCACCATCGCTTTTACCGGTGAAGACACAGCCACGGGGAAATCCTGGGAAGCCTGGATCGCTAAGAAAGATTCCGAGCGGCGAGCTGAAATAGACCGGATTGCAGCCGAGGCAAAAACACGAGGAATTCTCTAACTTTCTTCTCCTCCCGATCGCGCTACTTTTTTATTTCTTCTCACCCAGGCACATAAAGCACGGGCCTCCCCAATCCCTTGAAAAGGGCCTCTCTTTTCATACATTTGGATCGGTAGTTCGTTGACAACCAGTAGGGGCTATGTTAAAAAATGCAGCCTTAAAATTGGCCGGGGTCGAGGAAGATCACACGTTCAATTGTGTGAGGGGGATACGAGCGCTCGGTAACGGAAAGAATCGAAGTCCGGAGCACGTGAAGCGCAGAAAGATTGCACAGAGAAAGCTGCAATGGAGGGATTGGATCCTTGCCATTGCCGTAGTGGGCGGCTTCCCATCGGTTGTTTTTGCGACGCATGAAGCCGACCACCGGTTTACGGTAGAAGGGTTTGTCTGCGGGAATGATGGGAAAGGTAGCCCGAATATCGACGTGCTCGTCAAGGATACAAAAATCTCCTACGGGCAGATCGTCAAGACCGATGGAGACGGACATTACAAGGCGGCGTTTCACCTTCATAACGATAACCTTGGCGATCCGCTGCTGATTGAAGCGAACGGTCAACAGCAACAACAAAAAGTATCGTTCGATCCGAAGGATCTGGAAGCCGAGCGAATCATTCAGGTCAACTTTGGGAGCGGTTGCATACAAGACAGGAATAGCATTCCTCTCGTCGTCTATCTGGGAGCGGGGGCTGTGGCCGCGGCCGTCGGTGGGTTTATCGGGTTCAAAGTGATCCGTTCATGGCGAAAGCAAGCACAGAAACAAGAAAGATCTCAAGGTAAGCGGAAAAAATGATTGACGCGATCCGTGGGGCTGATGTGCGCCTCGCCGGATCGGTTGCTTGAAGTGGCGGGGGGCCTGTGGCGTCACGGTATTTTAGAATCGACGCTTTTGCTAGAGGTAGTGCCCCTCAGGTAAAAGCGTCTTTGTTGTTTCTGCAGGTCGAGTGTCTCGATAGGGCTAAGAAATGGAGTGCATGAAGGTTATGAGGCTGTTGAACATTCCGCAGTTGGCGATAGCGTTGGGGATGGGGCTCTTCTTGGCGGCATGCGGTGGAGAAGGGGGAGGAGAGGGGCCGATCGTTGCGCCGCCTCAAGCTCCTCCTGAATGGGCCGATAAACATATGCCAGCTGCTTGGTGGGCCGATCCGGTTAAGCTGGAAGAAGGACGGAAGCTCTATGTCGGCGAAACGAACCCCGACGTCAATTGTGGCAGCTGTCATGGCAAAGACGGCAAACCGACCAAGGCGGGCGCCCGCGACTTCCGTGTCGGCGACCGGATGAAGCTCTACTCCGACTCCGTGTGGGCCTGGCGGATTGCCGAGGGGGTTCCCAATACGAAGATGAAGGGGTGGAAGAGCAAGCTGTCGGACGACGATGTGTGGAAACTGGTGTTGTTCACGCGGAGCTTCGCGCTGGCAGGAAAGGGATGGGACGTCGAAAAGAAGACTTGGGTCGATGCGGCGAGCAGCTCGACCGCTCCGGCCGCAGCACCGGTTCCGGCAGCTCCGGCGTCGGCCGACAAGTAGGCAGATCTCAATCCGGAGCCAGTGCGGTCGTTGCCCGAGAAACGTCTCGCACCGGGGTTCCGGGTGGTTTGGTGGAGTGTTCGCGCGATGATAGCCTAGGATGTTATGCAATGCCTGAGCGAACAGTTCACTTCTCTAGTCATAGCCGGATCTTTTCGCCGCCCCTGCCGGTTCTTGTCGCGGAGCTATTGCGCGGCTCACGGTAACATGGAGCTCTGCTATACGACGCACAACTCCCTGACGCCCAAGAGTTCTGCAAAGAGGGGCTTCGACATAGCATGAAAACGTGGCAGCGTAGTCTCGTGGCAGCATGTGCCCTTCTGGTGTTGTTCGGAGGGGTGGCCTATGCCCAAGCCCCCGGTGTGCCGGCAGTGGAATTCCCCTATACGGGGAATCGGACCGCTGTCTGGATCGTCGCCCAGCTTCACACCCTGTTCGGGGCATTCATTCTCGGCACCCCGATCTTTGTCGTGATTTCAGAATGGCTGGGGTACCGAAAGCAAGATCTTCGGTACGATCGCCTCGCCAAAGAAGTAACCAAGATGACGGTCATCCTCTTCAGCATGACAGCCCTCACCGGCGGCTTGTTTATCTTCGTGCTCCTTGCAACATACCCACAGTTCACCACGTGGTTCATCAATCAATTCTATCTTGTATTCGCGGTGATCTATCCGCTGCTGTTCATCAGCGGGACTGTCGTGTTGTACTGGTATTTCTATACATGGGATGCCTGGAAGGGCGAGAAGAAGGGGCGGCATATCGCCCTCGGCGTGCTCTTGAATCTCGTGTGTATGGTCACGATGTTCGTGATCAACGGTCCGACGTCCTTTATGAATACGCCGCCGAAGACGGAGGGGATCTCGCCACAAGACTTCCTCGTCGCCGCGACCTTGTGGGACAAGATCGCCAACCAAACCTGGATGCCGCTCAATCTCCATCGGATCGACGGGAACCTGGCGTTTGGAGGATTTGTGGTGGGCATGATCGCCGCCTACATGTATATGGGAGCGAAAAATCAAGAAGAGCGGGCGTACTACGATTGGATGGGCTTTGTTGGAAACCTGATCGGCGTGGGCTCGATGTTATTCCAGCCCTTCACCGGATTACTCTTGGCGTACGAGATGTGCGATTACGATTTTTCGTTCTGTCCCTACATGATGGCCGACCAGCTCTCGATGTTTTTCGAAATGCAGGGGGCGATGGTCGGACTCATGTTCTTGGCCAGCAACTATTACGTGTGGCTCAGTTTGAAACGTATCGAGGGGGTCGAAAAGGTCCGCATGACGATCCTGGCTCCCATCGTGATCGTTGCGTTCCCCTTTGTCATGATGGTGGTGATGAATTACTACTGGATTCCCGACCCGATGTCGTTGGCGTTTCTTCTGCCGTTGGTTTTTTCGCCGATTATTCTGGGCCGCTTCATTCCCTATACGGTGTCTGCGCGGACTGTCATGAAAATCGGTTTTTTGGTGGCGGTCGTGGCCGATGCGATTTGGCTCACCCCCCATGGATTCGCGCCCACTGGCGCCAAGATGGTTGCGGAGGTCGAACTGCCGTCTGATTGGAACTTCCTGGGGACGATGCCGGCCAAAGTGTCCGCGATGTTTACGTTGGTGCTTGTTACGGTCGTGAACTACGTTTTGTATACCAGGGCCATAAAGCGAGGCACGATTGTCTGGGGAAAAATCGATTATGCCTCCCAGTTCGTGTTGATCCTCCTCGCCTTCACCTCAATCTGGACAATGGGTTTGATGGGGGCTGTCCGCTCGATGGTGCGGAAGTTCTTCCATACCTACAATTTGGTGCCTGATTTCACCGCTGAATCCTTTACGCCGACACTATCCTATTCTGCTTGGTGGATTACGGGGATTACCGTCGTTTTTTTCCTCGTGGTGAGTTTCGCCGCGGTCGTGGCCCTTCGACCTTCCGAATCGAAGAAGCAGGCGCTGGAAAGCAGTCCTGTTCCGGCCAGGGCCAAGTAACCGGGATGCAGAATGTCGACTCAGAGGCTGCGGAAATATCAATACGGGACAGTGGAAACTCAAGGGTCTGCACATTGAGGACGACAAGAGAATAGCTTGCAGGATGGTCAAAATGGCCGTCTTGTAAGGCCGCAGCGAGCAAAGACCCGAGGCGTACAGGGGGTATGAGGGTCTGAACGATGCGAGAACGATGCATGGGGAAAGGCGTGTCTCGGCACGCCCGGGTTGGGCGGGTGAGAAGGGCGACATTTTCAGCATCCTGCTAAGAAGAGAAAGTTTGCATGGGGAATATCCTCAAGAAATTGTTAATCGGCCTGGTAGTGGGTGGCGCGCTTGTCGGTCTGACGAGGGCGCTCGAGTTTCCCTTCACTTTCCAGATGATGTTCTTCGGCCAGGCGATGTTTGGGGCCGCCCTCTTCATGTTGCTGGATGCGCCGCCGGTCAAGACTATGGGCGGTGCAAAGTCCGTGATTGCCATCGTGGTGTTCTACATCGTGCTTTGCACGGTGTTCGTGTCCGGCGCCTCGCTGTGGCCGCAATTCGATCCGGAAGATGAAAAGGGAAAGATTGCCAAAATTCTCGAACCGAAGCGGAAAGCCACGGAGCAGGGGAAGGCTGATGAGCTGATCGCGCGGGCAAAGGCGCTCGATGAGCAGGTGAAAGCATTGGAAGTGCGCCTGAAGGGCCTCGGCACGGAGCAGGTGACGAAAGAGCCTCCCGTCAGTCCAATTCCGGATGGGCCTAAGGCTGCAACCGGAGACTTCATGCGGCTGGGTGAAGAGCAGTGGCAGCTGCAAGAATGTTACAACTGCCATAAGCTCAAGGGCGAGGGCGGAAAGAAACGTGGGCCGGAGTTGGACAATATTGGCTCGTATCTCACGGTCGACGAGATCAAGCAAAAAATTCTTGACCCTAAGAGTTTTATGGCGACGGGATTCGAGAAAGAATGGGAAAAGGGCAAGATGCCGGACAAGTTCAAGGACGTCATGGAGCCTAACGACGTCTTGATGCTTGCCATGTGGCTGAGCACGTTCAAAAATACTTCAGTGAATACACCGGTTCCCGTCAAGAAGAAATAATATGCAGCCTCAATTGAAGTCGAAAGTCCGTTGCCTGGACCGGGAAGTCGGAGAGGTCTCCAAGGTCATCATGGACCCCCTGTCCTTCGAGGTCAGCCATCTCGTCGTGTCGATGAACGGCGCGGGTGAGAGGCAAGTCCCCATGGGCGCGGTGCAGATGGTGACGGACGATCTGGTGCAACTGCGCTCGTCTTCTTCAGAAGTCATGGGTTTGCCGCCTTTCAAGCGAGAGGACTTTGTCACGCTGCATGAAGTGGAGGTTCCAGGCCTGGAAAGGCACGTTCACGTCACGCCGGGTGAAGTCCTGGTGCCGTTTCCTGAGCTGGAACGAAACGTCAAGCGGCGAACATTTTTTACGAAGTTGACCTACGTGACCGGGCTGTTTATCGGATTGCCGATGGTCTTCCCCATCCTGAAATTCTTGACGAAACCGATGTATATGCCGCTCGACAACGGATGGCTGAAAATCGGAAATACCGGGAAGGTGAAGACGGAGGATACCGGAATCCAGTTCCAGTACAAGCGCCGGGTCAAAGAAGTCTATTTGCCCGAGGCCGAGATTGAGAAGAACGTGTGGATCGTCAAGGCCACTCCGGCCGTACTGGAAAAGGTGTATCGAGGAAAGGATATGGAATTCCTGGACGCCTCCGGGAAATCCGTCTGGACCAATAAGAAGGAGATCCCCTTTCTTGCATTTTCAGGCAAGTGTCCCCACCTCGGTTGCGCCTATAAATGGCGAAAACACAAAGTACTCGGGCAGGTTTTTCTCTGCCCCTGCCATTTAAGCATCTACGATGCATCCGGCAAGGTGCTGGATGGCCCTGCCCCGCGCCCTCTCGACTTGCTGCCGATCCAAGTGTCCGCGAGCGGCGAGGTGCAAATTATCGATATGGAATTCAAAGCCGGGACGAAGTCCCAAACGCGGATTGTGTAGATGAGCGACATTCCCCCTGCCGGCGCGCAGCCCACGGTCGCCGAAAAGATCTTTGCCTTTGTCGATGAACGGGTCGGGCTGAAGCTGCTTGCAGCCAAGATGCTCAATGAGACGGTCCCCGGCGGTTCCCGCTGGGCCTACGTCTTTGGGTCCATTCTCTTGTTTATTTTCATCATGCAGGCGGTTACCGGCGTGCTGCTGATGTTCTACTACGTCCCCACCGCCGATCATGCTTATGCCAGCACCCAATACATTCTTCACGACGTCGACTACGGTTGGTTCCTGCTGAGCTACCATTTCTGGGGCTCCTCAGCCATGGTCGTCTGCGTATTTGCGCACATGTCTCAGGTCTTTCTCTGGGGCGCCTACAAAAAGCCTCGTGAGCTTATCTGGCTGGTCGGCTTGGCCCTCTTTGCTATCGTTCTGGGATTCGGTTTTACCGGCTATTTACTTCCCTGGGACCAGCGCGCCTATTGGGCCACGACGGTCGGTGTCGAAATTGTGGATAAGATGCCGATATTGGGCGACTTCCTGGCGCGTTTTCTCAAAGGAGGTCCGACCCCCGGGCAGATGACCTTGAGCCGGTTTTTCGTCATTCACGTCATGGTCCTGCCTTCAATCTTGATCGCGTTAGCCGGATTGCATCTCTTCCTCTTTCGATGCGCGGGACCGGCCGGTCCCTTCCGTGGCGCTCCGACAGAACTCAAGGCAAAGACCGACTATTTTTTCCCGCGGCAGATTTGGAAGGATGTGGTTGGGATGGCGGTGGTGTTCGCATGTATCGGTGCCCTGGCCTTCTGGGAGCCGGTGGTCTTGTTGGAAGAGGCAACGCCAGACCCGGGGGATTACCATCCGGAGCCGGAATGGTACTTCTTGTTCATATTCCAGCATCTGCGTCTGAAGATGTTTTCCGGTGAGCTTGGACAGTTTTTCGGTTCGATTGGGTTCCCTGGCCTCCTCGGAGTGATGCTGGTGCTGTTGCCCTTCTTCGACCGCAGCCCGGAGCGGAATATTTTCAAGCGTCCCCTCTCACTGGTCGGATGGGTGGTTCTCACGGCTTCAATCATTCTGTTCACTGTGTCGGCGATTATCAATCGAGAGTTCTTGGATTAGCATGAACGATAACGTGTCTCCTACCAAGCTCGGATTCGGCATTCTCTGGCCCGCGTTTTGGACCGGCTTGCCGTTCAAACTTGCCTTCGCCCTGCTGTTCCTGTCGTTCGGGATCGTGGATTTTGAAAGCAGGATTGGGCTCGCGTTCGTGATGCTCTTGGCTAGTCCGGTCACGGTGTTTGCGCTGCCGACCATCATCTTGGGTTTGGAGTCGCACATCGGTCAAGGCTCTGGTTTGGCGTTGCTGTTTATGCTGGCGATTCCGATCGATATCTGGTCGCTGGGAATCGTGGGACGAACATATTTCCTCGAACGGTTGCGGCGTGAACCGCCATCTCTCTTAGGGCTGACGCTCTGGTGGAAGTGCGCATTGGTCGGCGCTATCTATGTGCCGATCCTTTGGTATGCTCAAAGCGTCATCACGGAAGTGTCGATATCTGCCGCCCAATCGATACTTGCGGCGGATATTTTGAAAGGAATTCCGCTGGCAGAAGGCATCAGTATTAAACTGACTCTGTGGAGCACCGTGGCGACGACGGCACTGCTGCTGTTATTTGTGGTCGGGTTCTCACTCGTAGGACGGGTCATCCGTGGCACAGTGGAGAAGGCAGGACATGCTCCGGAGAATTTTCAAGGACTGGTTACCCGTTGGGATCTCCTGCGGGTACCGGTAGATCAGGCCTGGATGCTGACGGGATTATCCGGTGTGGCGGTGGTGTTATCGTTCCTCTTCTGGTTCTCTCTCCCGGTGTATACTCCCCACCCGCATGATTGTTGCAAGAAACAGGAACTAACGGCCGAACCTCCGTTCAAGCCCCTTGAGACACTGAATAAGAACGAAAAAATGCTCACCCATCTTGCGGCGCAGGTAGAAATGCTGGTAGAACAGCGAGCAAAATCCGAGCTGGGGAAAGAGCGGACCAAGGAAAAAGGTAAGGCAGGCACAGAAGCAACGGTTGGGCAGGATGAAACAGAACCTGGGCCGCCTACAGCCGTGAACCAGTAACATGGGAGATGATGAGGTGAGGGCAATGCAACATCAGGGTGGATGGATTCAGAGGCTTCTCCGTAGCGGCAGCGAGTACGGCGGGGCGCTCTTGGGACTCGTCATAGCAGCGGGGCTTTTCAGCCTTCCGGGGCTGGTGTTTGGGGCAGATGTCGCCCCGGCCGCCCCAACTGAATATCGCGATGTTCCCTACGTCGGCAGCCGCAACGTCATCTGGGTTGTGGCGCAGCTGCATTTGCTGCTCGCGGGATTTGTGCTGGGTGTGCCGATGTTTGCTTGGGTCTGCGAAGTCGTGGCTTGGAGGGGTGGCGAAAAGCGCTACGACAAACTCGCCAAGGAATTCACCAAGCTCCTGACATCCGCTTATTCCACAACCGCGCTCTTCGGCGGCATCTTATTGTTCCTGCTGATCGCGTTTTATCCCAAGCTGATGAACTATCTGACCGATATTTTCTTCCCGTCTTTTATTGTCTATTGCATCCTGTTCCTGGTCGAGACCGCGACGCTGTACCTCTACTGGTATGGCTGGGACGCCATGCAGTACGGCGGCAAGAAGACCTTTCATATTTTTCTCGGTTTCATGCTCAACTTCTTTGCGTTTTTTATCATGATCATACCGAACTCCTGGGCCACGTTCCAATCCAGTCCCGTTGTCATTGCTGAGGGGACGGATCTGGCGCGCGCCTGGGCCGCGACATGGAATCCGACCTGGTGGCCGGTCAACATTCACCGGATCATCGCCAACGTCGTGCTGGGCGGCTATATCTGCGGCGCCTACGCCGGGATTCGCTATCTGTCTGCCAAAACCCCGGAAGAGAAGGATCACTACGACTGGATGGGCTACGTCGGGAACTTCATCGGGGTATTCGGTCTGTTGTCGCTCCCATTTGCTGGTTACTGGCTCATGCGGGAAATCTACCAATACAATCAGCAGATGGGCATCACGCTGATGGGCGGCTTCCTGTCGTGGCTGTTCATTTTACAAGCCATGCTCATCGGGGTGCTCTTTCTCGGATCGAACTATTATTTCTGGCTGGGGATTACCTATCGTATTCCCGGGTCTGCGTTGAAGTACCGGAAGGCGATGTTGGCAATGTTGGTGGCACTCCTGCTATGCCTGGCTGTCTGGATGACCCCCCATTCGCTCGTGGCGAGTTTGGAAGAGGCGGCAAAGATGGGCGGAAGCCACCACCCGCTTCTGGGAGTCCTCGGTGTGATGTCGGCAAAAATGACCGTATCGAACTTGATGATTCTCGTCACGTTTATGAGTTTCATTATGTATTGGCGGGCCGGTAAGCAGGATACAGCCGGCTGGGCGAGGATCGGCAAAGCGATCATGGGAGCCGTGCTGGTCCTCGCCAGTATCGGAGTGATCGTCCTTGGCGTGTGGGGATATTTCGTTCCCGCGATCATTCGCATCAACTACTTCTCGACGTCGCAGGTGTTGATCGTGATCGGTGTCATGTTGACCATCACGCCGCTGACGGCCTTGCTGCTCAAGAGCGCCAAGACTACGACAGAGATGGTCTGGGGCAAGATGCCGCCCCGTGCCGGCTACTCCCTGGTCCTCAACGCGATCATGGTCATCCTCCTGATGACCTTGATGGGGTATGCACGGTCGTCCTCTCGCGTCCATTGGCATGTGTATGGGGTCGTCCGTGATACGTCGCAATACGCGTTTTCGCCGGCACTCGGCTATGCATCAGGGATCATGGCCTTGTGCACGTTCTTTTTCTGCATGATTGTCGCGTTCATTTTCTGGGTGGCCACGATGGGTGATAAGGCCAAAGCGGCCACGACGTCGCCAAGCAAAGGGGAATTGCCCCATGGCATGCCGGCAATGGCAGGCGCATCGAGCGCGCTCGATAAGCCGGGAGAGCGTAAGTTCTGAATTTTGAGTTGTGAGTTTTGAGTTGAGCTCAGAACTCAGCACTTCTAACTACCCGAAGGGTGATTATGAGCGAAGTAGCCAGACTCCAATTGATTTGTCTCTCGGTGGTAGGGAGCGGGATCCTCATCCTCCTCTTTATTAAATCCGTATTCCCTCGCGTCATCGGATTTGTCGCCATTGTGCTGGGCCTCTTCATGCTGACGGCGTTGGCAGTGCCACAAATGGCGTCGTTGCCGCCCGTTGAAGAGAAATTCGACATTGCCACGGTGAAAACGCCGACGGACATGGCGGCGATTGGGCAGAAGATTTTCTTTAGTAAGGGCCAATGTGCGCTGTGCCATACGATCGGCCCTAGCGAGTCGGCCCGTTGTCCGGACTTGAAGGGGATCGGGGCCAAATTGACCCGTGAGTTTCTCTATGAAAGTTTGACGCAGCCGCAGGCCTACATCTATCAGGACTATCGCCATGTAGGCCTGCCGAAGATGTATCCTGCCGAAATGCCCGCCATCAATAAGAACCCGATCGGGCTATCCAGGAACGAGATTCTCTCGGTCATCGCATTCCTGCAGCAGATGAGCGGCGAACCGATTTCTATCAATCCATCTGAACTGGACGTGCCGGGACAGGCGCCTGCCGCTCCGGTGAAGGCAGCTCAGTCCGGTCCGATGGCCGTGGCGCAAGCGCACTGAGGAGGAACGTATGGGGCCGTTGATCAAGCTGATCGCGTTGAATGTCATCACCTATTTGATTTTGAAATTTGTGTTGCCCAATATCCCTGGATCGGCGCCACTGCCGGCCAGTCTGATCTTTCTGTATCTATTGCTGACGACGTCGGGGTTTCTCATTCTTGCTACAGTGAGCGCGGAATCTAAAGAGGAGTTTTGGGGACCGATCCAACGTTTCTTGACGGGAGAGAACATCGGCGGGATGCAAGCATTGCGTTACCTTGTCCTGATTTTGTTTCCGTTGCTGGTCGGCTGGCAAACCTACAATAGTACAGCCGTGAGTGATGCGCCTCCCGGCGAAAATAGGACCATTCATCCGGCTCCGCCAGGTGAATATGCAGGGTTGTCGAATCCGGTTCCAAAGACACCGGACACGATCCAGCAGGGGAAGGGATTCTATGCGGCATTCTGTTCCCCCTGCCACGGTGGAAACTTCGACGGCAAGGGTTCAGCAGCGAGGGGATTCAATCCTCCCCCGGCTAACTTTGCCGATCCCACGACCATCGCGATGCTCCAGGAAAGTTATCTCTTCTGGCGGATTAAGAAGGGTGGCGTCGGCCTTCCGATCGAAGGGATGCCTTGGAAATCTGCGATGCCTCGCTGGGAGCTTGAACTTCCCGACGAATGGATCTGGAAAATCATCATGGGTGAGTATGATGGCGCGCATCAATCGCCTCGGACCTGGGAATAGACGAGGCAGAGGATGGGATGGAGCCTGTTGATCTCCTGTGCTCGCGCAACGCGCGGCCTCAGAAGGCCCTCGTTGGACGCGCGCAGTGGAAGGCACATAGCCCCACCCTCTGAAGAGTGAGCAGGGAGTTAGTGAGGAGAGAGAGGACGGAACTTATGATACGCGGACTCAGTCGAATCGTGCCGAATATGATCGGCGGTGTGTGCCTTGCCATAGGGTTTCTGATCGTGGAGCCTGCTGCAGCTGAGGAAAAGTCCAAGGCCGCCGCTCCAGAAGAAACTCAGGCAAGCTCGGCGGTCAGCGCTCCGCTGGTGAAGGGTGCTTTGCCGGTAGATGATCCGACTGCGGCAGTGTGGAGCAGCGCGCCCCCGGCGACCTTCCCCATGTCGCCTCAAGTCCATTGGCCGACTAGAAATTTGGAAGCGACGGTTAAAGATATGATCGTGCGTGGCTTGCATGACGGGACCAACGTGGCCATTCTCTTGGAGTATGCCGATCCGACGGAAGACCCGGACGACGCAGCCGCGATTCAGTTCATGGTGGGCGACAAGAAAGCCCACTTTGCGCATGGTCAACCAATGGCGCAGGTAGAGGGCGGCCCGGTCAACATCTGGTATTGGAAGAACAAAGACGGCAAAGGCGTCGACATGAACGCCAAGGGTTTCGGCACGCTAAAAATTCAGGAGCACCAGGATGTCAAAGCCAAAGGCGCCTACGCCAACGGCAGATGGAAAGTGGTGTTTTCTCGGCCCCTCGACACAGGGTATCCTGAAGAAGATACGCAGATTACAACAGCCGGCTTCATTAATATCGGCTTTGCTGCCTGGGACGGCAAGAAAGATCCAAGCAGCGGCGAGCTGAAGGAGAAGGGATCCCAAAAGGCTGTCTCATCCTGGTGGTATTTCCGCGCAGAGGCGCCACCGAATTATACCGGTTATTACTATGCGGCCATTGCCGTGGGCCTGGCTCTCGGATTTCAGTTCGTTCTGATCCGCAAGCTAAAGAAAGGGCAATCAGCATGAAGGCGGCTCGGTTATATGTAATGGGAATAGTGGGGGTCGTGGCCGCTGTATGGGCCATGGTGACTGTGGCAGGTTGTGCCAACGAGCAGGGGCAGAAGGGGCATGAACTCTACGGCCACTACTGCTCGCACTGTCACGGTGAGAGCGGAAAGCAGAACGAAGGATTCAATTGGTCCTCGATGCCCGATCCGAAGCCCAAAGATCTCACGAACAAGTCTGAAATGAGCACCTTCAAAGACGAAGACATCTTCAATACGATTTCACGCGACATGAAGGACACGACTGATGTGGCTGAGGGTGGGGATGAAATCGGCGACGACGACTTTGCTGTGCCGACCATGCCGACTTTCAAGTACACCCTGTCGGAAGAAGAAATTTGGGCTATCGTCGGGTATGTCCGGGGCCTCCATGGCGGAAAGATGGAGTTTAAGGTCGAGGAACGGAAAAAGCAGCTGGAGACGGCGCTCCAAACGGCAAAAACGAATTTAGAACAGGCGACGAAGGCCTATGAAGCAGCCGAGAAGCAGGCCAGCGAGGAAGCGGAAAAGAAGAGTGAAGCGCTCAAGAAGGACGTCGAACCAGACGAATCCTCCTATGCCGATGAGTTAGCTGCCATGAGCAAGGCAAAGAAAGAGCTTGATGTCGCGCAGGCTGCGATGACGAATCTCGTGACGAGACCTGGAAAAGGCACAAGCGTTCCCAGGCCAGACCTCACGATGAAGCCGGACCAGCTTGCGAAAACGGTGGCTCTCGGCCAACGGCTCTACGAGAACAAGTATGGGTGCAATGGATGTCATAGTATCGGCCCAGATGGCGGCAAGGTCGGACCGGCGCTCGATCGGGCGGGATTCAGATTGAACGGGACCTGGGTCTATCGGTGGTTGAAGAACCCACAGGCGATGAATGCGGAAACCAGAATGCCGGCACTTGGGATGAGCGATGCCGATGCCAAGGCCGTGACGATATACCTGACGACATTGAAATCGATGATGACCGAGGAAGACATCCAGAAGGCTGCAGCTGCGGCTGCGGCGGAAAAGGCTGAAGCGGAAAAGGCTGCGGCCCAGGCCAAAAAGGATGCGGCCACGGCAGAGAAGACCAAGAAATAAACGTAGCAGACCTGAGATATGCTAGGTTCGTTTGGTTTCTCTGGTTTATTTGGTTTATCTGGTTAGTTTCGCTCAACCAAAAAACCAAATAGACCAAACAAACCAGCTAACTGTTTTAATCGGTCAGAGCAGAAATCCTGCGATCATTCCAATAAAGACGGCGGCTCCTACCCACACATGTTGCTGAAACATGTGGAAGGCTGCTGGAGTCGTCACGGATTCTCTGAGCTGTAGGGCCTGCCTCAGACACCACACCCCAATGACAGCAAGCGCCGTATAATAGCTCCAACCGATGTCGGAGAGCCGGCCTGCGAGTGCCAGGAGCAGTAGCATGGCGGCAAATACTGTACCGACGGCGATCCATGCCGACGAACCGAACAACAACGCCGAGGATTTTACACCAATCCGGCGATCATCCTCTTGGTCTTGAAGGGCATAGATCGTATCGTAGCCGATCGCCCAACAAACTGTCGCAGCGAATAGACACCAGGCGGGGGCTTCAATGGCGCCACGCGAGGCAGTCCAGGCCATGATGGTGCCCCAGCCGAAGGCAATGCCCAACATGGCCTGGGGAATATGGATCACCCGTTTCGCCAAGGGGTAGATGGCAGCCAATAGAACAGCGATCGGACTCAAGAGAATCGTCAGTGGATCGAGTAGGAGCACCAGTATCCCGGCGAGTAAGAGGAGAAAACCGAGGATCAGCAGCGCGTGGGTCGGGCTCAGTTCGCCCGAGGCGAGCGGCCGTAGCTTTGTTCGTGTAACATGCCGATCGAAAGATCGATCTGCAAAATCGTTCATCACCACCCCAGCGCTGCGCATCACAAAGGATCCGACGGCGAAGATCGCGAACAGGCGAAGTGGGGGTATGCCGCGCGAGGCTAAGACCAAAGACCACAGAGTCGGGAGCATGAGCAACCAGGTTCCCGTCTGATTCTGAAAGCGGATGAGCCTGCCCACGGCAGACCAGGAAAAACGAGGCGGTCGTGGCGATTCCTTCGCCGGTGAAGAGGATTCGATCATGCGGGTGAACTTAGCCGAGGGCTGCTAGGCTGTCAACGCCGCGCTGCGCAGCGCTGGTTTCTTTTGTTAATTTGGTTTGTCTGGTTTGTTTGGTTCAACTAGTTCAACCAGATGAACTAAATAAACCAAATAGACCAAACAAACCGGGCTCGTCCAGTTCGCGGGTTGTGCTCGCTGGTTGGTTTTCTGTATAAGAATGATTGTGCAAGTCGTTGATTCAGGGCATTCTTCCATTCTATTTCGTACAGCCTCGTGGGTTGTCACGGGGCTGGGTGTTGTGACGTTGATGGGCTGCTCGCTCTTTTCAGGGCGAGAGGGTGCCGCGATCAGATACGATCATCCCCTGACCATCCAACTTCAATCCGACCCCAGCATCGCGGGGGCACAGCTTACCTATCAAGATGCCTGCGGGCAGAGACAATCCTTACCGATCAGCGCCACGTTACAGGATATGCTCACCCGGAAAACAGGCCGCGTGTTCACGAAGGTCCTAACAGGGGTGACGAAATCCTTGCCGGCGCCGGATGGCTATGTCGATGCATCGTTGGGCCTGAACCACGTCGATCTGGTCATACCTCGAAAGACCAACAAGAGTTATCCAGCCAGAGTAACGCTGGGCCTGGACTTTTCCTACACGACTGCTGACGGAATGGTTCTGTACAGCAAGAAGATTCAAAGCATTGGTCGCGGAGAGGTCGATGTCACCGAAGCATCATGCGAGGTAAAGGGACTCGATACGATTGCCCAAAAGGCCATGGGCTTGGTGACGGATGGAATGGCTCAGCAACTGGGGACAGCAAGTAAGATTATCGATGCTGCGCAAGTGCGCCAGGCCAACCGTTCCAAGCCGGTGACCGCATCAGCCGTATCGGCGCCAGTCGCCCCGCAGCCGGGATCAGCGGTTTCTGCGTCGGCTTCATCGGACGAGCCTGCCATGTTGACATTCCGGTCGATCGTCCGTAACGAGAATCATCATCAAGTGCTCTATGCCGGTGAAGTGGTTGCGATTGAAATTGAAGTTAAAAATGAGGGCCCAGGGACTGCGCGGGCTGTTGAATTGTCGGTAATCGCCACACCCTCCTTGATCGAGCAGATCCCCGAGATCGTATCCATCGGCGATCTGCATCCTGGCGAAGTGAAACACCTCATGCTGAATGGCAAAGTCGGCAAGGTCAAAGATGCGATCCAGGAAGAGTTGACGCTGATATTGCGGGCCGGATCTCCAACGGTCCAGCTGCCACCTGCTAAAAAGTTTCTGATCGGGATGAAACCTGAGTCTGTGGCTGGGGCTATTTCGCTGCCGGTCGATGTCGATCGCTTACCGAAACAGCCGGGTCTGCTCAAACAACCGAAGGCCATAGGCCTTGCCATCGGTGTGGGGCGGTTTCGAGAAAACGACATTCCTCGGGTCAAGTACGCCGCGCGAGACGCGCAGTTCATGGCGAAGTACCTCGTATCGATCGGAGGGATTCCATCCGATCGCGTGCGAACTCTGGTCGATGCCCATGCTCTCAAGAGCGATCTAACGGAAGCGCTGGAGGAATGGCTGCCAGCGCAGGTAGATCCCGCCACCGTGGTCTATGTCGCGATCACGGGACGGGGAGTCGTGGATCCGGTCACCGGCGCCGTATCGATCATGTTATTCGACAGCACCGCAACGTCCGGCGCGCGCCTCTATGCGCTTCGCCGGCTGCAGGAATCCTTGGTGAAACTGCCCATTCAGCAGGCCATCGTCATGCTCGACCTCTCGCTAGAATTAGCGACGGGCCCAAAGTCCGATGGTCCTATCGCTCCGCTGTGGGAACAGGGGGGCCATGGCATTGAGAAGATCATGTGGATGGTTGGGAACAGGGGAGTTCAGGAGTCTCACAATTACAATCCCGGCAAGCACGGGCTGTTTACCTACCAGCTCTTGAAGGGGCTTACGGGTTCAGCGGATTTCGATCAAGACGGGACGATTCTCGCCGGCGAACTCTGCGCCTACGCCAAGGGACAAGTGCTCAAAGCGGCTCATGAGCAGCATGGCAGTGAGCAGGAACCCCTCTGCCTCCCTGGGCCAGGTCAGGGAGCCCTGGTGAGGCTCCAGCCAGTCGCCCGGTTCAAATAGCAACTGGTCCTGTCGGCTCGGACCATTCCTGAACAATCTCAGCTATCATAGTTGAGCAATAGCCAGATAGTTAGTGAGGGGATCTTGTTTATGGCCTTCGGGCTGTTATCGAACGAAAAATCCCTTGAGGCTATGAATAAACCCGTGTAAGTTGTGACCCTCTGCACAAGAGCCGGCGTAGCTCAGTTGGTAGAGCAGCGGTTTCGTAAACCGCAGGTCGTCCGTTCAATCCGGATCGCCGGCTCCAAATTTCTCGCGCACTTGGGCACCGCTTCCCTGTCCAACGGAAACCGGAATTCCGGTTCCGGTCACGGTTCCATTGGAAACCGGCTCGAATTCCCCCGCTGGAGCCTGATTCTCTCGCACCGCTGCCGGTGCCTTCCCGAACCCTGCAACGCCCTCAACCGCTGCCTTCAGGTGCGACGGGCTGAGGTGTGCGTACCGTTTGACCAAGGCCGTGGTCGAATGGCGCAACAGCGCGGCAATGGTGCCTTCGTTGTGGCCTGTCATCGCCAACCGACTCGCGAAGGTGTGGCGGAGGTCATGCCAGGTCGCCCATTCAATCCCTACCGCAATCACCGCAGGCCCCCAGATACGGTTATAGAAGTTCCTGGCATCCAACGGGGTCGCCGGATTCTCCGAGGGAAAGATCCACTTCGACCGTTGCCAGGAGTTGAGTCCTCGCAGAATCGCTGTGGCCTCCTCGTTCAAGGGGGCATACTGCACCCCACCCGCTTTCGTCACCAACAACGTCAGCAAGCCATGCTCCAGGTCTACATCCTTCCATTGCAGCCGGAATTGTTCGGACTGGCGGAGTCCGGTGAGTATCGCCAGCCGAGCCCATGGGCCATGCACCGGCCCAAGTTTCTCCAGCAACCGCTTCTCATCATCCATCGACAGGAACCGCGTCTTTCCCTTCGGCTCCTTATACATCGTCAGCTTGAGGACGGGATTGCTCGCCAGCTTGCCGTCACGCACCACGCCATTCACCACATGGCGCAGCCATTCCATGTAGCGGTTCACCCGTTGAGGGGTCATCAGTTTATCCGCCTCCCCCTTCTCCTTCGCTTCCACAACCACGTTTGCCAACAGCGATTGCCGCGCCTCTTCCAAGGCGCCAACCGTGATCGCGTTGAGTCGCTTGCCGTTGAAGTAGTCCTTCCACCACTGGGCAAAGAACCGCTCGGCTATTTGGGTCATGGGTTTCTTCGTCGCAATGGTCAACAGGTACCGGTCAATTACGGCCTCGACCAACTCATACCCGCCGTGTTGGTACCGCTCCGGGAAGAACCGCCCTTGCTGCTGCTCTTGCTTGGCCTTCTCGTAAAAGTCCCGCGCCGCCGTCTTGGTCGAGAAACTCCCGAACCGCCGTTCCTTCCCTTCGTGATAGAGCCGCACATACCATACCGTCTTGCCGGTCGAGTCTTTCTTTGCCAAGAGGCCCCGATCTTTCCTCCCTGCGCGTGCCATCGTTCACCGTCCTTTCTTTGCCGTGGTCGGTGACCGGAATTCCCGTTCAATGAGACTGCGAATGAAGCCGCTGGCCGTGGTGCCGTGTTCTCGTAAGGCGTCCAGTTTTCGCTTGAGCGGCCGGGGGAGCTGAATCAGCACTCGAACCATTTTCATTGATACCACCTCCGCTTGTTGATGCTGTGAGATATCATGATATCATATGATACTATTTACGGTCAAGCCCCCTCTTTGCTACACTGCGGCCATGGCGAAATCTGGGAAGGAGACGCGAGACTTCTTGTTCCGGGGGCTGCCCGTCGAAGTGGCCGATAAGCTCAAAGTCGCCGCGTCCTTGCATCGCAAACCCATGCGGGAATATCTCCTCGATGTGGTAGAGGCGCACCTCAAAGAATTGGAGCGGAAGGGGATCACGTTGACCCTCCCGAAAGGAAAGTGACGGGCGAGACCTGACCCGTCAGTCAGGAGCTGGAAAAGAAGGGGCTGCTGCCGAAGAGGAAGGGGTAGGATGGACCAAGAAATATCCGAGCCAGTCTATAACGTTCAAAATGAATTCATCGTCTTGAACATTTTCGTCGAATTTACTGGGTTGAAACTGACCCACGACCGGCCTTATTAGCCCCTCCCGAATAGGGCCCCGGTGTGATGGGTGAACCGGGCATGCCTTGCTTGACGGCCTGCCCAACCGAGGACTAAGCTGAAGGCCCACCAGGAGGTGCCCCATGACACTCATGGCAACCCTTTTCATCCTGCTCGTCACCGTCACCCCATCATTCGCAGAATCCATAATGGAACAACTGTTCTCTGGGAAAACTCCAGGAAGCAACTTGTCTGACCCTGCCGAACGCCTTGCCTTTGTGAAGAAAACGCACCTGATTATGAGGCTCGCCCAGCTCACTGATGATGAGATCCTGCCTACGGATGTACGACTGAAATTCACTGGCCGCTTGCTCAGGGAGTTGGACCCATCTTTTGACTTTCCAGACGAAGACCTCTCTGCTGGTTGGCAAGCGGTCTCCAAAGCCGCAAAACTGACTGTTGGTCCAAGCATTGCTAATGACGAGAAGTTGGATGCTATTGCACGCCAATTTGATGCCCAAATAGAAGCTCTCAAGTCCACGTGCATTGAAGCCTCTCCGTACAATACGGAAGTTGCCAGTAGGTGTTTTGGCAAGGCGGTACTGCGCATCGTTGATGCAGAGGATAAAGCCATGGAGCAAGCACTCCACGAGCAACAGAAACGTCAACTGGACTTGGAACGGGAGCAAAAGCTCCAACTACAGAAGGAGCGTCAACTGCGCGCGGAAAGGGAGCAGGCACTCCAAATGCGCGACGCTCAAATTGACGCCGCTCGCATGCAGGACGCTCAGCTTGAAGCCGCTCGCATCCAGGCGGCAGGCATGATTCTCCAAGGTTTCGCACTCCGTGGTGGACCACTCGGTTCATTCCAGCCACCTGCTTCGTATGTCCCGTACACGCCACCAGCATTTGTTCCATTTCCTGTCCCGCGCAGTCTGCCGCCCGTCAGTTGCTCCACGAGAGTCGTTGGCGCAGTCGCTCACACGGATTGCTATTAGTCTGCAAAATCCGTCAGCGACATCAATGATGGTTTGTTCACAACGAAATGACTTCCATCAGCCCGAAATGATGCTAGTCCATTCCCTACCGTACTGACTTTGGCAAAGCCGCCGCCGTTCAGATAATTGAGGTTAGCTTCGATGAGGGGATAGCGTGTTAGGTCGTGAGGCTCGGGCGTAAGACCAGGCGTCTCGTGCTTCATGTTGTCGTTCCCTCTGGTGGCCGCTCGTCTTGGGTCGGAGGATTCGGTGGATTCGACCTCTTCGACGTGAAGAGCGTGTTGTGGGCCTCGGAGATGATGCGAGTCAGCAGACCGACGTTCTCGGTGCTTTTGCCGACCTCCAACCGATATTTATCGTAGGCCACCCCGCCGACGACAGCCGCCGCATTGAGATAGGCCACTTTTTGATGCCCGCTAAGCGTGTTCAGAATCTCTTTATTGCTCACCTCTCCCTCAATATGGTCGAGCAGGATGTCCTGCACCTGGAGGGCTTTGGCATGGACGAGGGCGAGCGCATCGGCGCGCCGCTCCGTGAACTCTTTGAGCGTCCGGCCTTCGAGAGAGAGGCGGGCGAGGTAGCGGCTGATCGTCGAATGATGCACGCCCTGGTGGACGGCAATATCCATCACCCCGAGGCCTTGTTGGGCGAGGTCGGCGACCTTGGCCCGGTCAATCTTCCGGGCTCGACTCACGCGTGCCGTGCGTTGAGACTTCATGACGAGGCCCTCTCAGAAGGGGGCGTGGGCCTCTCCCCCGCCATGCCGTCGTACCCATGCTCGCGAACCATCCAGGCCGCCACGACACGCCCAGCGGAATCGGTGTGTGCGACACTCAGCACGGCAGACAGCCGAAGCGGTTCGCCATTCGAGAGCGTCACGGTCCAGGCCGACCCGTTCCAGGCGCAGGCTCGGACCGTCCCGTGTGCCCGATCGTCGCAGCCCCCACGCAGCTGGCCGCCACGGTCCCGATAGACCACCAGCCAGCCGGGTTGAATGGGTTCCATGGGGGGATCGAGCGGGAGCGTGATCGCCCGAAGTCGGCCCGGCGCTCGCGCAAGGAGCCGCTGGGCCTGCTCAGGGGTGGCAGAGAACACCGCCCCCGGATCGAACCGGATCACCTGGCCGTTCAACCGCACCCGCACGGACTGGATGGCTTGCAGGGTCACAAATCCCCCTCAATGACAGGCTCCGGCTGATCGGCGTCGAACAGGCCAAACAGCCCCCCCGACCCGTGTTTTCTCTCTTCCGGCTGGGTTTCGGGTTTTTGAAACGTCACAACGACACATTCCGCTCTGGGAGCGGGGTTGAGGCCATTTTCTGAAACGTAACATGACTCCTTTGTTTCGCCTTGAAAAAGCGGGTCATCGCCGCTCTGGGAGCGGGCTGTTACGGTGTTACGTTTCGAAAGTAGGTTTTCCTGGGTGAGAGAAGGAATGTAGCGTTGAAAGGCGTCTTGGAGGTCGTCAAGAAAATGTCCCTTGGCAGTCCCTTGCCCATCAAACCGGATGGTCCTCGATGTCACTCCGAACGGTTTCAAGAGCCTCGCGAGTTGAACCGGCGTCATGGGTTTGCCGTGCTTCCAGGTTCCCCATGGACGCTCTTCCAGCAGAGCCAGGAGGTCACACAGTCCGGTGGAAGAAACCCGGTCAACGTGTTGCGTCGTGAATACGCCTTGAATGTCCGCAAGGAGTTCGACCTTGACCGATTCGTTATCGGTCGCCGCCCGCCCGGACAATTCGAGCGCCGCGCTGCGTGCGCGTTCCGGCCATGCTCCCCCGAGGACTTCGGCAATCGACAGGAGGGGGGTCCAGTTATCAGCGGCCCGGTCGTTGAGTCCCTCAACGGGCGACGGATTCGCCGACGCGATTTTCGCCGAGTGGTCCTCGATCCACCGCACAAGTTGCCGTCTCAGGTCGCTGAGCTCCGCTTGGAGCGCGACCGCTGCCGGTCCGGTCTGCCGCAACGAGGCAACGCGCTCGCCGGGGAGTTTCCGGCGCATCGGAAGCCGGATACTTCGGTCCTCCAGCGTGTCAGGGATTTTTCCGATATGCGCGAAGGCGTATGCAGCCCACGTCGAAAAGCACTTCGGTTCGTGGGTGTCGCCGTCGCACCGAATGATCGTGGCCGCATCGCGCGTATGCCCGCTGTTCAACATCCCGCGTAATTCTTCGTTGGCCTCAATAAAGGTGTCCATCTCGTCGATCAGCAGCGTCGGCTTGTGCGCGGCGATCACGCGAAAGATTGCTGCGGGCGAGATCCCCGAGGCCAGCACTGTCCGGAACGCGACTTGTCGCAAGAGACCGAGTACCGTGGTTTTTCCGCATCGTTTTTCCGGGCTACTGAGATCAAGTCTTGGTGCAATGTGAAATAGGTTGAAGCAGTAGGTGAAGAGCGTCCACAAGACGAGCACAATCGCGCCATGGGGCGGCAGCACGGCGAACCGTGCGAAGAGCTGCGTGAGGCGGTCCGCCAAATCTGCCCCGTCCACCGGATCGAAGGCCGGACAAATTTCCTCAAATTCAATCGCGCTCCCCTGCCCGTCATCTTTGGCCGCCCGCTCTTTCTGCTTTGCCCGCACCGCTTGATCGAGAAACCCTACCGGTATCCCCAAGTGTTTCGCCGCCGTTTTCCGGGCCTTGCCGTAGTCAATGGCCAGGAGTGCCGCCAGCCGTGCGACTTCCGCATCGTCCGCCGTCGGTGCCGCGTCCTGTGCCGTGCCGAGCCAGTCGAGCACACGTTCCGGCCCCCACTGTGCGAGGAGATCATCGAGGCCGGTCTTGTCGAGGCCGTCGAGTGCGGGCAGATCAAGCACGCGCACCGCCGCCCCGCGTCGCTTGAGTTCTGCCACGAGTTGCGCCCGCGCTGCGGCAACCTTCGGGTTCGTGGCAGAATCCGAATCGAATAGAACGGCAGCCCCGCGTTCGCCGGTCCAGGTGACTTTCTCAAAATCTGGAATGACGCCCTTGAGATCCACGCGCTGGCCTGTCTCATCCGTGGTTTTGCCGATGGTCCCGCGCCAATTCCAACAACCCGTGATACCTAAAACAAGGAACCGTGGGGTCTCCGCTTGCCACCGACTAAGCCGATGTGCCGCGACGGATTTTTTGAGTCCTTCAATTAACAGGATCGGTATTGTCGGATCGGTGAGGGCCTCGGGTGATTCGTGCGGCCCGAGAATGAGCAGGTTCGCCCGGCCTGGAGCCGCGAGATATTTCTGTTTCGGTTTCGGCGTGCCATTGGTCATCTCATAATCTGGATGGTCGCGCCGCAAAAAGTATTCCCTAGGACGTTCCTCTCCCGGCCAGTAAGTGGGGAACACGATGCCCGCATAGTCGCCATGATCATTGCGACCCACGAGCGCCGCGCCGTCGAGCGACGAGACGCGAGACAGGCCCCAGCGTGTCGCCGTGGCCGCATCAATCCAGGAGTCGCGCTCCAGCGCCGCGAGGTCCGCTGAGTTCAATGGGGTTGCAGTTGCGTTCACGGCTGCACCCCGCCTGCTGCCGGGCGGTCCGCCAGGCGCCGGGCCATCTCGCGCAGGACATGCCCGAGCAAGGGGGGTCTCAAGTCGTTCAGGCATCCTACCCACAATAAGTATTCGTCATCGAGCTCTGCGAGCGGCACACCTCGATGCTTACCGAACGGCATCATGGGTGACGCGTGGTTGCTTGAGTTCGTGGGTTCTGATAACGTGGGTGACATCGTTCGTTCCTTTCCGCCGCCTTGGAGTTCGTCGCTCCTCGGCGGCGTTCGTTTTCGAATCGTTCGCGCGATACCTCGCTCACCGCTGCTCCGGCTCCCGTACCGGCCGTCGCAGGGCTTCGCGGACTTCGCGCAAATCGAAGCGCACCCCACCTTGTTTCGCTCCGACTTGGAAGCTCGGGATTTTTGCTAACTTTGCGAGGCGATATACCTGGCTTTGCGCCATCCCCATGGCCTCACTTACGATTCTTGCCGTGACTAGTTTTTCTACCGCTGCCTGCTCCATGTTCCCTCCTTGGTGTTCTGTCGCCCCACAATGAAGCGACCTGTCCCGTAATAGGTTTCGGCGTAACGTAGCGCACAAAGGCGCAGTTGTTTCGCCCCGGAAATGGGACTCAAAAGAAGGGTGTAAGAACCGAGGAGGCGTTGTGTGGATCAGAGAGTTAGGATCGGTCGTCCAAGATATTCTTGATGGTCTTTGGTGCAAGACCATACCGCCAACCTAAAATGGCATGGCAGAGGTCGGTCTGTCCCCGCCAGTCGGCCCACTGAGCAATGGTGTTTGCGGGAGGCAGGTCTGTGCGATGCGGGTAATTCACTGGGCTGGTCGATCGGTCGTGCTCCAGGCTTTTCAAGATGCGAGGCAAGTTAGCGTTGAGCCATCGCTTCCGATCCGTAGGCTGTTTACAAGCTGCAAATGGACTCAGCTTCTTCAAAATGAGGCTCTTGTCTTGGGCAAGGACTAAGTAAGTCGGTTTCACGAGGCTCTTCAATAGAGGCGTCACATGTCCCGCGACATCCTCCGAGAGACGTACCCCCAGTTTTGAAGGATAGTCCTGTGCGAGGCGGGCAGCTGCTCGCGCCAGCTCCATGAGTTTGCGCTCGACCGTTGCTCGCCCAAGATCCCTCTCGGCTTTGCGCGGTGACTTTACGGGCCAATAGTGTACGAGCAGGCCATGAACGATCCCTTCGAGCACCGGCCAAGGCACCGACTCGACTTTTGGCAGTGGACGGTTGAGCCTTGGATCATCGGGTGGGAAGAATGGTTCCTTCGGCGGGCGTGGCATCTTTGAGTCCTTTTTCGGTCACGAAAAAATCAAGGGGCGAGCCGCACACGCGTCTGAAGCAGTGGCTTTTTCTTCCAGGTGTGCGCCGCACGCGATCAGATCGAACACGCTTGAACCATTTGCCCCCCTACCCCGGCCTCTTTCTGGCACTCAAATCCGGCCAGGAAATGAACCAGGCTGCCTCAGGCGATGCGATCACGCGGAGGTACATGCCTTCCCTCCTCGTAGGGGCCTCGTGTAGCCCCGTCCCCCAAAGCCGCCGCCGCTGACTCACGGTTCCAGTCACGGTTCCGTTCCGAAAATGGTCACGGTGAGGGTGTACCACAGGAGGATAGAGCAAGCAACAGCAGGCCACAAACCCCTTGATAGGCTTGGGCCTGCTGTTGTACGGTGTGGCTTACCATGACCTGGTGTTTCTACCGAGTTCGTGTTCGTAAACCGCAGGTCGTCCGTTCAATCCGGATCGCCGGCTCCAAATACCACACAAGACAAGCTCTACGACACGTTTGGGTGCGCATTCCTGTCGGTTGAACGGACGACCTAGGGGCTCGAAGGGGGTGTGCCCCCTTCGTGGGGATCGTACAAGGGGGCTGGCCCCCTTTGTAGGAATCGGTGAGGCAGGTTTCAGAGCCGAACCGATGACAGGTTGTTCCGTTCAATCCGGATCGCCGGTTCCATAGATTGCTTGTCAGACCCGGAGTCATTTACGGTGACGCCAGGGACAAATCCATCCGTTATCCACTCCTCTATGTCTTTTCTCTTGCGTGCCGTATGCTCCATCGCATCGCGGCAAATAGGTACGTTGCTTCCAATCGACCGATATTTCTGACCTGCAGTGGGCCCAAGTCTGATTCTCGATTTGTCGAAATGGTGGCGCCAGATCGGTTCATCCAGTATTCTTGTCCGTGAATCTACTCGATCATTGTTATTTGAAGTCGCATCAATGAGAAGAACGAGTGTTTATCTTGTAAGTTGCGATCGAACATTCCATTGTGGAAGGGAGAGGCGCGTAAGCCCCTCGTGTAGGGGGCAATCGACAGTTGTGAGGGATGCATGATTCGAGTGTTGTTAGTCGAGGACAATCCAGGCGACGCGAAGCGTGCCATCGAGATGCTGCGGGAGAAGGAGAAGGGGGAGATCGAGGTAACCCATGTGGAACGTCTCAGCAGTGCCTTGCGTAGGCTCAATCAAGAGTCTTTCGACGCTATCGTCATGGATCAGACCTTAGTCGACACCCATGGTTTGGATACGTTGGATCTTATCCAGGCTGCGCTGTGCCGGCTGCCGATCGTGGTGCTCGGTGAAAAGGACAATGAAGCAGCGGATCAGCAGATGATTCGACATGGCGCCCAAGAGGTGGTGATGAAAGACGGGTCGACCGCAGCGCAGCTCACTCGTGCGGTTCGGCATGCCGTTGAACGGAAAAAGGCCGAGCAAAATCTGAGCTATCTCGCGCAGCAGGATCCGCTGACCACCCTGGCAAATCGCGTGCTCTTCCGAGACCGGATGATCCATGCCGTGGCCATGGCCAAGCGTAAGAAACAAGTGGTTGGCCTTGTGCTGTGCGGGCTGGACCGCTTCAAAGAGACCACCTGGATGTTTGGGCAGGAAGTAGGGGATCTCCTGTTGAAAGAGGCTGCCGATCGCCTCAAGAAGTGTTTGCGAGAAGTCGATACGGCGGCGCGTCTCGGAGGGGATGAGTTTACCTGCCTGATGGAAGGGGTTAACAGCCGGACCGATATGGAAATTATCGGCGGCAGGATTCTGAAGGTTTTCGCGCAGCCTTGGGTCATCGATAAAAAAGAGACGCCCGTCACGGTAAGCCTCGGGCTCGTCGCGTACCCGTTCGATGGCCAGGATATCGACGGCTTATTCACCAGTGCGAAGGCGGCCATGGAATGTGCGAGAGAGGCTGGTGGGAATAGGTATTATTTCCCTGTGCCTCAAGCAGCATAGGCCTGCCTGACTGCAGGATGCTGAAAAATGGAGCGGGGTATCTGGGACGATCCCCTTGCTCGCGCAACGCGCGGCATGAGAATGCCCTCGTTGGACGCGCGCAGTTGGGATCATCCCAGCCACCCCTTGGTAAGCGGTAATTAGCTGCGGCCTTGCCGGACAGACTTTTCGAGCATCCTGTGCAAGGTCATGCTGTTGTCCTAGGAGCCTGTCCGACATTGACCGTTCTACTGCGGCGAACGATCCGCGACCATCTGCGTCGTTCTCGGCCCGAAAAAATCCTCAATGTATTCCAGCGAATACACCTCCGGCTTTTCCGGGCCTGCGGTCTCGCATCTGGCCGCACCTCCTTCGCCTCGTTACGAAGGCAATGTCGGACAGGCTCCTGGCCCGCATTATTCATGAACATTCCCTGTCAAAAAATCAAAAATGGTTGGCAGGCTGCTCCAGGGCCGTTAGCATCGACGTCATGATGAAGCATCACATCCTCACCGGCTTCGTGCTTGTCTTGGTCGCAGCCTATCCGACTCTTGCAGGGGCTGATTTTGTCGCGCGAGTCGTCACCGTCCATGAGGGCGATCGACTGACCATTCGGCACGATGGCCGCAGCGAAATAATCTACCTTCAAGACGTCGATTGTCCTGAGCTCAAGCAGCCCTACGGGAAACAGGCAAGGTTGGCGATGGCAGCCTATGTGGGCAATCGTGATGTTGTCGTTCAGTCTCTCAAACGAGACAGGCATGGTCGAACTACTGCTGTAATTCTTCTTCCGGACAAACGGAACGTCGCGCATGAGTTGGTCAAAGAAGGGTTGGCATGGTTGAGGCCTGATATGCCCCAGGGCCAGAGTCTTGGTGAGGTAGAGCAGCTGGCCAGAGCGGAACGCAAAGGCTTGTGGTCGGAGCCCAACCCTGTACCGCCCTGGAAATGGAATGGCGCGAAGAAGACCAGCCGGAAGTCTCCCAATTAAGTCCTATTCCTCCCCGCGCACATAGGGGTGACTTTCCCGTCTCCCCTGCACCATCTGTCTGCATCATGACATGCACTGGTCCGTATCGCATCGATTCGTATCGGCTTGATGCGGGCAAGCCCCTGCGTGAGGATTGGGGCCTCACGCAGAAACAGACTTGGTACCGGCTAGCTGCCGGAAGCCTCATCAATGGGGGGAAGGGAGGGAGCGATTTCTCCTGGATAGCCGGTCGAGAGGAGGTTCTCCGGTGTCTGTGTGGCGGCGGTTGGAACGATCATGTGCTCTTGGCCGATTTTTCGCATCTCCAAGTGGACTCGCCGATTCATATGGCGGCAGACATCGCTGTTGTCGATGCAGAGAACGCCTTCCTTGCCAAGGCTGACGACCTTGATCTGGTTCTCAGCAACTCCAGCCTTCATGAGTTCTTCCTTCACTGTATCTCCCCGTTTCAGGCCAAGCTGTTTGTTGTAACCGGCCGAACCCTGTTGATCCGTATAGCCCTGGACCAGTAGGCCCCAATCAGCGTTCTTTTTAAGGACCTCTGCTTGGGTTGCAAGAACTGATTTGGCCTCGTCCGTGAGACCTTTCCGGCCCACCTCGAAGTAGATGTCTGTATGGATGATGTTGCTGGTTGGCACAGAGGCTCCGGTGGATACAGTCTTGGTGAAGGGTTCGGGGGCTGGGCTGGTTGCACTCTGGTTCTTGAGCAGGGTGGAGACTTGGTTATTAGTCAACTCGGGATTCAGGCCGCTTGCCGACGAGACGACCAGGTTTTGGGAATAGAGCCAGACTGCTCCTCCGACGATGGCGAGGATCAAGACCATCCCGCCGATGACATAGACCTCCTTCGTGTCCTTGTAGGGTCCGACAATGGCTGGGGAAATGTTTCCTGACGAGACTGGCGAGGGTTTCTGCATGATGCTTCTCCTTCTGTTGGTGAAACGTGAAAGGTGAAATGTGAAACGTAAAAAGCGAACGTGCGTACGATGATGTCGGTCTCGGTCTTGCCTCACCCCCTTTCTGGCCGTCGTGGCTATGCGCCGACGGTTAGATGCTTGAGCAACCGGAGTGCCGTCGAATTCGGAGGGAAAAGTTTGAAGAGATGTGAGGAATATTCAGGGGTTCAGAAGGTGGGGGAAAGGTGCGTGCGATGCGGGGAGATGAATTCCGTCGTGGGATGCGGGGATGGACCCGCAAGAATATGAGAGGGCCTGGCAGAGAGCGGTCGCGTCCTCACCTCCCGGAGCGACCTTATCGGACTCAGCCAGGCGGAAGCCTTCGGAAATTCCCTCGCGGACTCGGTCAGTTTCCGCTTTCCTTCCTGGCTGAGTCTCGATGGGGCCCCGCTCCTCCGGTGAAGTTACTCCGCTCTCTGCCAGGCCCTTAGGGATGGAGAAGCCCTGATGTGCTCGTTCGACGGCCGCAGTCAGGCCTGACACGGGTGCCGTTCCAGAGGAGGGTAAAGGCGCAAGGGTGGAGGGAGAGGAGGGCCTGGTTGTCCTCCTGCTCGCAAAACGCGCACGATGAAACTGTGCTCGTTCGACGCGAGTAGTAAAGCGCAACTTTGGCCACTCGTCTAAAGAGAGGCATTGAGAATTGGAAAGCCCCCCAGACACATGTTGGGAAACCGCCAGGTTCACTCATACTGGAGAGGGAGAGAGTTGGAATACTCGGTCGAGATTCGAGCTTCGGGTCGTGTGGATTAGGGATTGCTCAACAGCTTCAGGATGCGGCTCGCAAGATGTTCGTTGATTTCGGTGTGGCGTGGAATAGGTTGGGAGATCTTCGTGGTGGGGTTATGATACCAATCGTGCTTCCCGCCGTGGCGAACCAGTACGCAGCCACCGGCTTCGAGCTGACGGATGAGATCCTTGCGTTTCACCGAAGCGTCAGTTCAGCGAGCTTGCGGACCCCTGGGATTTCGCCGCTGGTCAGGTCGCGGTACAGGTCACACAGATGGGACTCCAACTCCTCGATCGACTGCCCCTGTGTCCAGTAATCAGGATAGTCTTGGAGATAGCCGAGCCACTGATCCTTATCCTGCCAGTAGATGTACTTCGTCGATCCCATGCCAGTCATTATAGCCGCAGTCTCTTGGCTTGCAAAGGGACCAGTACAATTTTCGTTTCTGCAATATTCTGGAAGGATGCGTGTAGTAGGTGTGTTGGGCAGGGTAAGGAGGGTGCCCGTTCATCTCCTGTGCTCGCGCAACGCGCGGCCTGGGGAAGATGGGAAAGATGGGAAGGGAGCGGCCAGGTGCCCTTCTTGCTCGCAGAACGCGCACGGTGAAAAGGATAGGCAGGAGGCACCCATGCTGGTCCCGTGCTCCCGGAACAGGGGTGTGATGGAGCCTGATGATCTTCAATGCTCGCGCAACGCGCGGTCGCGGAAGGCCCTCACCTGGGATATTGGCACGTCTCAGCGTGCCAGTGGGTGGGCGGGTGAGAAAGGTGCGCGCAGTGGAAGATTAATCAGCCCCCCATCCTAGAAGAGATAACGAGCGAGCTTGGAGGGAGTATGAGAGGGCAGACTAGATGGTCTCCTGTGCTCGTGCAACGCGCGGTCTCAGAAGGTGAGGTGCAATGGCGTGAGGAGCTTTCTTTGCTCCCGGAGCGTGCGCCCTGAGAAGGATGGGGAGGGAGCGGCCAGGTGCCCTTCTCGCTCGCAGAACGCGCACGGTGAAACGGTGCTCGTTCGATGCGCGCGGTAAAGGGCATCCTTGGCCACTCCCTCGGGAGAGAAGGTATGATGGTGCAGAGAAGGAAGCAAGCGGCCTCGTTTCACGCGTGCAGAGGGGATCACTGCCTCCCTCCCCTAGAAACCTTGCGGGATGATCAACTTGAATATCCTGGCAGCCCGGAATTGAGATGGTGGATACCTATTAGGCTTTGCAGTAGACTCACAAAAACAGAGTGCTTAATAGGAATTGCGATGCGCAAAGGCCGGTTAAATCCGACTCCATAGTTAGGTGTCTGTCTATGCCCATACCCCATGACATCGAGAAACGTTGGTGGGTGGAGGCTGCTGGAGCCAACCCGGGCTTGGTAGATTCTATACGTCCGACACTCGTCACATTCATAGCGTTCGATAGAGACAGAAACCCCCAGCCGATAGGCACGGGTTTCATTGTTGCTGCTGAATCGCAGTTCGCGCTTGTGATTTCCGCTAAGCACATTTTTACAGAAGGGGTGCTGAGAGCGCAGCGGCCAATGCCTGGTCACGCGCCATCAGCACTTATTATCCATCGACGAGATAGTGTCCCATCCATAGAACCTGAGCGCCTGAAGGTTCTATGGACGGGAGACACGAATGCTGCGATGCTCAACGCGGTTCACGTCAATTACAACGACACCATCGACATTGCAAGCTGCATCATTGTGCCGCAGGAGAAAGAATCAATCACGCAACGCGTTTCGATTCCCTTAGATACAGATGAACCCTCTGTTGGCGATGTCGTTAATATGGTCGCTATGGAGGAGATGAAAGTTGAAGAACTCGCACCGCCGGAAGGTCTCGACGGGAAAGGTCAAAAAATATCTGTGCACCGTAGGGTCAGCATTCGCGTGGGTGTGGTTACCGCGGTTTACCCGAAGGGCTTCCGTCAGTATCGATGGCCGTGCTTTACCACTTCCATCCCAGCAAAATCTGGGATGAGTGGAGGCTTTGTGTATTTTCCAAGAGAAGGAGTAACAATTGCGGCGTGTGGCATCGTCTGCGCTGACAACTCAACGGACGAGGCGCACGGTGACTTCTTTCAGTGTGGTGAATCTGTGGTTGCATCCGCGTGGTTGGCGTTATCATTGCAAATGCCGTTGGCTGTGCCGCGTGATCCAGACGCCCCAACCTGTACCTTATTTGAAATGATTCGTCGTGGCCATGTGCCTCAGCCATTAGGAGGCATAGGGCACATTAGAGTCGTAGAAAGTGAAAACGGAGACTGCCGTATTGGAAAGAGGAAATAGGACGGAGAAAAATGTCAGGACCGTTTACTCATCCAAACATGAAAACACTTCGAGCCGGTGTCTTAATACCCTTGGTTTTCTTGGTGTTGGGTTGTTTCCAAGAACGCTGGGAAGGCTATGTTTACCCGAACAAACAGGACTTAACCCAGCATATCTTTGTCGGAGAATATAGTACTCTTGAGTCCTGCCGTGCTGGCGCTCTTGCGAAATTACATCAGCTCAACGCTGTGTCTTCTGGAGACTACGAGTGCGGAAAGAACTGTCGCAGCGAGTCGGGCTTAACGATACGCGTTTGCGAAGAAACACTTCGGTAGAGAAATAATGATGGTTTCCCGCACATTTTTGAGAAACGGAACCCGGTGTCGGGACCTATTTTCATCTCGGAATCAATAAAATGACAGACATGTTGAATTCCTGGGTTCCGTAAGATGAGTCTGATATTTCCTGTCGATGCGAAGCTCAAAAACGGTTCGCCAGTTCAGTTGGTGTTGGCTGATCGGCAGGATGTCGAGCCTTTGCGAGATCTGTACCGGGTGATTGTCGAAGAGGGGAATTCCTATCCGCATGATCGGTTTCCGGATCAGGATGATTTCATGGACTATTGGTTTCGCGACAAGAGCACGGTGGCGGCTTATGTGCCGGATCGTGCTCATGCGGCGGGCATGGTTGGGGCGTTTTATCTCAAACCGAACTGGCCCGGGAGGGCGGGACATGTGGCGAATGCCGGTTTTATTGTCGCACCAGACTGGCGGAGCAAAGGTCTGGGCTTGCTGTTGGGCGAGACGATGTTGGCCTATGCCAAGCAACTCGGTTACTGTAGCGTCATCTTCAACCGAGCCCGCATTATTCACGAAGACTTCTACTGCAACCGCCGATACGCCGCTACGACAAGCCTGACGGCGGGCGGGCTCGCCGCTCAGTCGGTCAACATACTGTTTCAAGTATGCTTCCCTCCCTCGCGGCTCCGCGCGCCCGTCTCGCGTGGCGTCTCGGCGGTTTCGTTACGAACTCTCGTGAATAATGAGGGCTATAGTTTTCTGAAAATGTGGTCGCGCGCCATCTTTGGGACAAACTTGGCTTCACAGAACTCGGTGCGATCCCTGGCGCGGTGAGGAAGAATGATGGAACCTATCAGGATGCAATGATTATGTTTCGATCGTTGATTGAAAGGTAGTCACCCTTTATGCCAAGTGAAGCAGCCAATGAAGCAAAGCGCCGGGCTTGGCGTGAGTTGGGGTTTTTCTGTGGTCGAGATGTTGCGGCGAAAGAGTGGCGCATTGTCGGATCGGTGAAGGGGTTGCGGAAGTTCGCAGCGGAGATACGCTCGTATGCGTCCAATCCGGTGAACGATCGGCTGTCGGAATACACCCACTTCGGACCGGCCATGAATCTCGAACTCGGAACTTCGCATCAAACGGAAATCACTGAGCAGTGGATTGGCGGCCCCTTGGTGGATCTTCTCCGTCTCGCGACGCTGATTGAGCGGAGCGCACAAGCCAATGTGGTTGGGAAGCGCATTGCCTTGCGCGCGAATTTCTCGCCCATGGCCCCCTATGAATTCATCCTGGACGTGCGCGATGATGCCTTTGACCCTGCCTCCGCCGACTCTACTTGCTGAGGTGGGTGATAGAGGTCAGGAACCTTTTCTCAACCCCAGTGAAGCAGGTCTCTCTTGCCGAAAGTGCTGCCGAACGAGCGTCTCGACTGAAGCGAAATGCCGGTCGGGGAGATTTTTGAATCGCCGTTTGCAATCGAGGAGGGCTTCGTTGGCTGTGGCGAAGGGTTCGATTACGGACAAGAGATGGCCGTGATAATCCATGAGCTTCAGCTCAACCGTTCTCAGATGGCTGGGATCGCCGGCGATAGCCGATGCAGCTTTTCCCTGATCGCCATCGGCCTCGACCAGCGCCTGGAAGCAGAGACCCTTCAATCGCTGTGTCACGGTGCTGCGGTCCCACCCTAACGTTTTGGCTGCTGCCTGCATGTCGAAATCATGCTGCCGTAGACAATTTAATACTGCTGCATCGCTGGCAGGATCGGGAAGGATCTGCGCTTGCTTGGCTCGGCCAGAGGGAGCGGCGGAGGCGCTGCCGAGGCGTAATGATTCTTTGGTGAGCAATGGCCCGTCGTTGAGAGCGATTGCCTGTTCCAGGCAATGCCGGAACTCCCGCACGTTCCCTTTCCATTCATGTTCGACGAGCGAACGAAGCGCCTCATTCGAGAGTTTTGGTACAGGCTTGCCCATCTGACCTGCGATATCGGTGAGAAAGATGTCCGCGAGGATCGGCACGTCGCCGGTCCGTTCTCCTAATGGCGGAAGCCGGAATACGAGACCGGACAGGCGGAAATAGAGATCATCGCGGAACCAGCCTTCGGAAACCCCGCGCTGCAGGTCGCGATTCGTTGCGGCCACGATACGCACATCGACGGTGGTTGGGGTCGTTGCACCGACGCGATAGAAGGTCTTCTCCTGTAGAACCCGTAGCAGCTTACTTTGGTGGTCTAAGCGCAGGTCGCCGATTTCGTCCAAAAAAATGGTCCCATGGTTGGCCAGTTCGAAGTATCCACGCCGATCGGTTGTGGCCCCGGTGAAGCTGCCTCTCGTATGGCCGAAGAGCTCACTTTCAAACAGTTCCGGAGAAATTGCCGCCATATTGACGGCGACGAAGGTCTTGCCGGTTCGTGGACTGAGTCGGTGGACCGCCCTGGCAAATAGTTCTTTTCCTGTTCCCGGTTCGCCGAGCACGAGGACCGTCAAGGGTGACTTGGCTCCTCTCTTGAGATCCCGATAGAGGCGCAAGAGGGCAGAATCCTGGGTCATGATGCCGAGCTGCCGGCATTCGTCGCGAAGACGAACGAGTTCTCCATCGCCGATTAGCATGGGCTCGGTGGTGGCAGCACGCAGACTATGCAATTGCTGCTCGAGTCCTTCCAGTTTCCTGCGGGCGTCATCCTCCTGTGCCTGGGCATCGGTGAGCTGTGAGCGAAGGGCGTCCGCGAATCTGGAAAGTTCCTCCTGTTGACTGGTCGAATGGGCGATAGAAGCCCTCGCGACTGCAAGGTCTTCCTGCAAGGTTTCTGCTCTGGTCTCTCGTAATACTAGGGCTTCGCGCACGGCTGCGGCTTCCTGCTGCAAGTGGAGCATGTCCTGCTCTACCTGCATGAGGCGTTGATGGCCGGCAAGGTGGCTCCAAACAGTTGTGGTGACGAGCACCAATAGTGCGGCAGTCAAGGGCATGGCGAGGGGAAGGACCAAGTCGGCTACCGCGAGCGTGAGGAAAATGAATACTCCATAAGTGGCAACAGCCTTTCCTGCTAGGAGCAAGCTGATCGTGCCTCGAAACCGAAGAAGGAGCCAGGCGACCAACCAAGACAGAAGCAGCGTGATCAAGATGCGGCTTGGTGCGCCAAGTTGGGCTAGTCGGTTGCCGGTCAGCAACATGTTTAGGACATGGAGATGAACTACCGAGCTGCTGACGGTCTGCCCTGTCGGCAAGAGCCAGCGTTCTCCTCCGATCTGGCTTGGAAGAAATACGATGACTTTGTCTTTGAACCACTCGGTGAGCTGATCGCGTTCGTGGTGTTCGATAGCAGCCCAAACGGATGAAAAAGAAACGGTCGGCAAGGCATCGATCGTTCCATTGCCGACATAGTTGACCAAGAGGGAAGCCGTAACGTTTTCGGATAGTAACGGCTTTACTGGTGAGGCCTGTCGTTGGGATGCTTCGTACAGTGCAATTCCAAAGGCTGGGCTTGACGGTGTATAACCGTTTGCCGTTGCAGGCACCGAACGTACGACTCGATCGGCATGGGTTGCGACCAGCAGATGGCTTGCGATCGTGGCATCTGAGACGAGCCTGGTGTCAGGGCTCTGTACGACAACGACGGGCCCGGCGGTGGCCATGGCTTCCAGCAGCAGGGCATCGCTTGCTGCCCCGCCGAGCTGCGCCGGGCTGGCATGGTCGAGACGATGATCGAGGCCGATCGCGAGAGATCCTGATTCATGCGCGCTGGTCAGGAGCCGCGCTAGGACAGCCCGATCCCATAGCCCGGCGCCGAATTCTTTCTCGCTGGCCGGATCCCGCGTGACGATGAGAAGGGATGGGCTTATCGGGATAGCAGTGCGATTGGTCAGCCAGAGATCGTACACGGCCCAGTCCAGAGCCGTGAATGTAGTGGGGGCAGCGGCCCATAAAACGAATGCGAGGGCAGAGGCGAACAGCCCCATGGCGCAGGCTTGAAGCCAGGTGGAACCAAGGAACTGTCGCCACAGGCGGGAGACGTCAAACACGACTATTTCCTGTAATCTGTTGAAACGTTATTCTGGCGTTAACCCGTGAGACGTGAAATGTGAGACGATAAACGTTTCAGAGGAAGAGGTTCGGTAGTCTGGCCTTTCACCTTTCACATCTGACCTTTCACGGCTCCTGCTATCGGCCGGCAATCTCGTCCAAGATCCCTTGCATCTCCTGTTTGGGCAGCCCCTTCAGCATCGTTTTGGCCTTCTGCAAATCTGGCGTGATCCCGAGGCCTTTTCCATAAATGCGCGCCAGCGTTTTTTTTGCCGGGATAAACCCGTCTGCAGCGGTGGTGGCAAGACAGGTCAGGATGCGCCTATCGAATTGACTGAGGCGGGTATCGAGACCGGTTTCATAAAGTGCCACGAGTTCGTCGTGTGCTCTCTCGCCCAAGGCATAGGCTTCGGTAAACAGAACCGTGACCCCATTGTTGCCTGGGTTGTCTTTGAGCAGGGCGACGCCCAAGGATTCGTTGGGATCCTTCCTGATCGCATCCGGATAGTCGGCCCAGAGACCGTCCCGATATTGCCTGAAAGCCTCGATGATATCGTTTCGACGCCGCTCAGGCTGGTCGGGCGATAGCGCTTGGCGGCGAAGCTGTGACAGGGATTCTGCCGCTCGCTGCTGGCCGAACTCGATAGCCTTGGTCCACCAGCGGATCGCCAGCGATAGATCCTTATCAACGCCCTGTCCATTGCGATAGGCGACTCCCATAAAGTACTGCGCTTGCGAGATCCCTCCGATCGCCGCATCCTCCATTAACGTCACCGCTTCCTGATGTTGATTCATCAGCTTCAAGACCAGCGCAAGACGATAGCGAGCGTCGAGAAAGCTCGGTTGTAGCTCTAACGCACGGCGATAGGATTGGGCTGCGGCTGTGAAATTGCCCAATGTGTACTGGACGCTGCCTAGGCTGTAATGGGCCTGGGTTAACCCAGGATCCAGCATAGTGGCTTCCATCAGGGCGATGGCAGCGGCTTGCCCATCCTGTTTGGCCATCTGTGTGATGCCGAGTAGCAGATAGGCTTTCGCGTTGTTCGATTCAAGTTTGAGTGCCATACGGCATTCTTCCAACGCAGCATCAAGATCGCCGATATTGTAGAGTCCCTGTGCCAACTTTAGCCGGTTGTCCGCGCTGTCCGGCGACAAGCGGAGTGCATTGCGCAACTCAATCAGTTCCAGCACGGTGTCCGCTGGCTTTGGCGGTATGGGTTCGGGGAGTGCTCGTTCTTCTGTAAGTACCGGAGCCGGAGAAGTTTCGTCAGTCGGAGGTTGGGTCTCGATGACTGGGGGTGGTCCGTTCTCAGGCGATTGGGCGAAGGATGAATGGACGGGAAACCGTGCAGTGATGGACGCGAACAAGAGGAGCACGAATACCAATCCAGGGCGCATCGGAAATCTGTGATTCTCCGGATCTATAAGCAAGGACAGACTGCATTATAGCACCGAATCGATGTTGGTGGGCTCTGTGGGAGAAATCAGCAATTTGTGATTAACGGGTATTCTGAAGCGCCTGCTGCAGGCGCTGAACCGACTTCTGAATCTCAGGTTCCGAAAGGGACAAGGGCTCATGCTGCACTCGCCAGACTGGTTCGAGCGGGGCTGAATCGCCGGCTAGCCGGGGAATGACATGCCAGTGGATGTGGGGGAGCTGGTTGCCGAGGAGTTCGTAATTGATCTTCTTGGCCTCATAGACTTGGGCGAGAATGTTGGCAATGCGATTGACTTCCTCCATCAGAAGAATCCGTTCCGTGGGAGCTAGGTGAAACAGCTCTGTCGCATGGCGTTTAAAGACGACGACGGTCCAGCCGGGGAAGAATTGATCCTCATGTAAATAGATTTTGGAGAGGTCGAGGTCGGCGATGAAATGGGTTTGGGGGGGCCAGTTGCCCTGGCAGGCCTTACAGGTAGGATCTATCATAGTCAGTCGACCCTGTGTCACTCCTTAGCAGGATGCTGAAAAAGTCCGCCAGCATCGTTCTCGCATCGTTCAGAGGCTCAACGTACCGAAGCGTACGCCTCGCCTCTTCGCTCGCTGCGGCCTTGCCGGACGGCCCTTTTGAGCATCCTGAGGCTTTCGGGGTCGTCGCTCCATCTATTTATTTCAACGGTGTTTTATGCGTACCTCAAGTTGTTCCGCAGTCTGTTAAATCTTCGCGTAAGCAGGATCTCAGCCTGCCCCATATCTCGGCCCGCAGCATAGCAGAAAACGAGACGTTCATCGAACGATGGCAGCCGCGCTTGCCTTGACACCTCGTTTCATCGAACGATATTCTCTTTGAAGTGTATTCTCCTTCGCCGAATATCCCGTAGCTTGCTACGGGGATGAAGGCGAGAGGAACCCTCCGTAGCCTTGGCAAAGGAGGGTAGTGGCTTCGGAGAATTTCGCAAGATAGATGCCCCGCAGCTTGCTGCGGGGAGCTTCATTTGTTATTTATTCACCTCATCCATTCCAACTCATGATGCGACCTGTTCACATACGTGCCCCACTCCTGGTTCCCCCTGCGCTCCTGTCCCGGCTCATGCGTCTCTACGACTACCCACATCCTGCGTACCCTGGTAGAACTATTCGCGGGTACGATCGTCCCCATGCGGTGAGGACTGCTCGCATGTGCGCGGCTGTGGCAGCGACGCTGGGCCATGGATCTGAGCTGGTTCATCAATATCAAATCGCCTGTTTTCTGCACGATTTAGGCCGTACGGGACTCGATCGCCGGCTTTTTGGACAGATTTGGTCCTGGGCCAAGGAGCGTGGGATTCCAACCAGACCACGCGAATGGAGGGCTATATATCCGGAGACGGTCTACGGGCGAGAAACCGAGGCCTTTCTTCAACGTTACCGGAAGGATCTGGAGGCCGATGGCATCGCGGTAACCCCTTGGGCCAAGGAGCAGGTTGAAATGCGGTTGGGCTATTCGCGCAGGCTTGCCCGCCGCCTTCGTATCGTTCGGCCAGCCCTCAAGCAGATGGGAGTAGCCTGGGCTCCTTGGATGGAGCAGGTCATGCTCTATTATTACTATCCGGAGAAGCTGGCGTCGGCTAAGCCATGGGTCAAGCAGTTGGCAGAGATTCTTGTGGCCTGCGAGCAATTTGAAGCTTACAGCAATCAGCGTCGCGGACGGGATTACTATGTGCGGAAAAAGGAAACCCTGATCGATGCCTTTGCCTATTTGGAGAAATTGCAGCAGGAGGGTATTTTGAGTGGCGCGGTGATGGGAGCCTTGCGTCGATTGACGGCCCAGGGTGAGTTCGATTCTATAATTGAGGAGGCCCGTGGCCGCTCGTTGACGAGGGGAGAGCGCCGATCGCTCCGAGCGATGGAGTCAAAAAATGGCGGTTAAAACTGCATCGTTGCGCCTCTCCATGCAGGGGAACACCCAGATGGAGAATATCACGAAATCTGTGGCCGATGCCTTGGCGGGCGCTGAATTGTCGGCCGGGATCGTCACGGTGTTCGTTAAACACACAACCGCGTCGGTCATGATCATTGAAGATGAACCAGGCATCAGGGCCGATACCAGATCCTTCTGGGATCGGGCCGTGCCGGACGATCCTGCCTGGCAGCATAATACGAGGAATGCCGGTGAGGACAATGGCCACAGCCACCTGCGAGGTCAGCTGCAAGGACCGTCGGTGACCATTCCCTTCCTGGGCGGGCTGCTCCAGCTGGGAACTTGGCAGCAGATTGTGCTGGTCGACTTCGATACCAGACCCAGGACCAGAGAGCTCATTGTCCAAATCATGGGGGAGTAATCAGCATGATAGGGCTGGTCATGTCGGCGGGCGTATTACTTATCAGCCTCTGGCCGCACTGGGTGTCGGCGGAGTGGGGGAAGCCGCTTGGCGGGAGCTACGATGGGCCTGAGGGGAAACCACGGGTGGTAGCACCCGCACCCGCTGAGTTAGGCGTGGATGAACGGGCCACCATGGCCGTGTTCGAGCGGGCCACGAAGTCCGTGGTCTTTATCGCGAACACGGCGATTCAGCGGGACCCCTGGTCGTTCAATCTTTTTGAAACCCCCCAAGGATCCGGATCGGGATTTGTCTGGAACAAACAGGGGCACATCGTCACCAATTTCCATGTCGTTCTCGGGGCCAACTCGATCACCGTCACGCTGGCTGATCGAAAGGAGCTAAAGGCCACGCTGATTGGAGCCGACCCCGATCACGATGTAGCAGTGCTGCAGGTTCGCGCCCCTGAAGAAGCGCTGTCACCCCTCACGGTCGGGACGTCGAACGATCTGCGCGTCGGGCAGAAGGTATTGGCGATCGGAAATCCCTTCGGCCTCGATCATACCTTGACGACCGGCGTGGTGAGCGCCTTGGGCCGGACTATCAAATCGCTTTCAAACAGGACGATTGAAGGGGTTATTCAAACCGATGCCGCCATCAATCCTGGAAATTCCGGCGGGCCCCTGCTCGATAGCGCCGGTCGATTGATCGGGGTGAATACGCAGATTGTGAGTCCCAGCGGGGCTTTCGCGGGAATTGGTTTTGCCGTGCCGGTGGACACAATAAATCGCATCGTCCCGGAGTTGATCAAATACGGGAAACTGATTCGTCCGGGGCTCGGAGTCTCGCTCGTTCCCGATGCCATGGCCAAACGGTGGGGGATCAAGGGGCTGATTATCGGCAAAGTTGGACGTGGGAGCGGGGCGGAGCAGGCGGGACTGAAGGGCGCCCGCGAGACGTTCGATGGCCGGCTGGAATTGGGCGATGTCATCACGGCAGTCGATGGGAAGCAAGTCGGAACTTTGGACGAACTGATGGATGTGTTGGAACGGCACAAAGTCAACGATCAGGTTACGGTCGAGTTCTTACGGGAGACACGCCGTGAGCGTGTCTCGGTGACTCTCCAGGTAGTCAATTGACCGGTAATCCCCGATGTCCCTATGGTAGGATTATGGATCTGTTCCGCATGGAGGACTACCGATGAGTGATCGCCGACCAGCTCAGCCATCAGATACCACACCCAATGGAAAGATGGAGGATGCCCCCGATCCATCGACACGGATGGAATCCGATCCGCTTGCGCTGATAGAGCAGTGTCTCGCTTTATTTCCCGACGGTGATCCCAGGCAGAAGATTCTCTACAAGCTGCGCCATGTCGTGACCCTTGGGCAAGCGGCCCAGCACCAGCGGGAAGCTGAATTCAAGAAGGTCGCGGACGTGATCGCGAAGCTCACGGCCCCGGCCAATCGAGTCGGTACCTTGCTTGAGGTGCCAGGTGAAGGTCTTGCACGAATCCTGGTGGGGGGCGCTGAGTATTATGCTGCGGTCGATCCAAGGGTGCAGGCAGTTGAGTTGAAGATCGGCGCTCAGATTCTGGTCAACGAAGCCTATGCAGTGATTAAGGTATTGGAATATGACCGGAATGGGCCGGTGTTGAAAGTGGCGGAGGCTTTGGCGGACGGGCGGCTTCGTTTCGAGCAGGAGATGGGGCGGCAGGTCTTGATCCTCCAACGGTCGAGCGATCTGATCGGCGTGGATATTAAGACGGGCGACGAGATACGTATCGAACCTAGCCTACATGTGGCAATCGAGAAACTGGAGGATCGGAAGGCCAAGTCTCATCTGCTTGATGAGGTGCCTACCGTTACATGGGAGCAGATTGGGGGGCAGACTGAGGCCATCGCCGCGATTCAGAAGGCCATCGAGTATCCCCTGCTCCATGCAGAGACCTTTCAGCGCTTCAAATTCACTCAGCCAAAGGGCTTCCTGCTCTATGGCCCTCCCGGCTGCGGAAAGACTTTGATCGGGCAGGCAGCGGCCGCCAGTCTCTCAAAGCTTGTGGGGGAGTCAAGTCAGGCTGCTTCCGGTGCGAATGGGGGTAAGACGCCGGTGACTCGCGGGGCGTTCCTCCACATCAAAGGGCCCGAGATTCTCAATATGTGGTTGGGCGAATCGGAGCGGATGGTCCGGGATCTCTTCGCCCAGGCCCGTGCTCGCCGGAAAGAAGGGGCCTTGCCGTTTATTTTCATCGATGAGGCGGAGTCGGTTCTCGGTACGAGGCGGGCCTCTCGGTCATTTAACATCTCCAGCACGCTGGTTCCGATGTTCTGCTCCGAGATGGATGGGATCGAGTCGTTGCACGATGTGGTAATTATTCTGGCGTCGAATCGGCCGGACTTGATCGATCCGGCTGTGCTGCGGCCAGGGCGTATCGATCGTAAGATCAAGGTAGGCCGTCCCAATCGTGACTCGGCGGGAGCGATTTTGAACGTGTATCTTACTGACGATCTGCCGTTGGACCGGCAATGGATCGACCAACACGGTGGGGACCGGAAGAAGGCCTGTGCCGACCTTGTCGAGCATGCGCTCGCCACGATTTTCTCACGGATCGATGAGAATCGGCTTCTATCGATCAGGCTCCGAAACGGACAGAACAAAGTTCTCTATCGAAGCGATCTGATCAGCGGTGCGATCTTGGCTTCGATTGTTCAACGAGCGAAGGAACAGGCAATCGATCGTATGATTGCGGCTGGTGGGGCTGAACAGGGCGGCATGATCTTGGATGATCTGGTGAACTCCGTTCATGCAGAATTCAGGGAGGGCGAAATGCTTCCTCCCGACGATGCAGCAGAAGAATGGCTCAAGCTCCTCGATCACCATCCGGAGCAGATCGTCGGAATCTCGTCGTTCCGGAAAGGGCGGCAATCCGCGGAGAAATTGATCAATCAAATTATTTAAAGACGTGAAATGTGAGACGTAAAACGTGAAAGGTGCAGATTCCCTGTCTCAGATTTCGACGACCCCACTCGTTTCACTTTTTACCTTTCATCTCTAACGAGTTATGCGACTATTCGGCATCGAGACAGAGTACGGAATTACACGAGAAGACCAGGAGCTGGTCGATCCGGTCGTGGAGTCGATGGAGTTGGTGCGGGCTCATCTGACTGCCTCGTTCGAGCGGCGATGGGACTATGGTGGGGAAGATCCGCATGAGGATGCGCGGGGTTTCCGGGTTTCCGGTCTACAGCAGGATAAGGAAGAAGACGAGTTCGCCAAGATCGATGCCCATCGGCCATTTTCATTTCACGAGATGAAGAGCGATCTCGTGCTTCCGAACGGCGCGCGATTTTATAACGACCATACGCACCCTGAATATTCCACGCCTGAATGTCGGACGCTATTGGATATTCTTGCCCATGACCGCGCCGGGGAGCGTATCGTCCAGCGGGCGGCGGAACGGCGTAACCATGCGCTCGGCGGACCGCATGTGCAACTCTACAAGAACAATACGGATTTCCATGGGCACAGTTACGGCTGCCACGATAACTATCTTGTCTCTCGCTCAATTCCTTTTTCCTCACTGACAGCGGGATTGCTGCCGTTCCTTGTCAGCCGGCAGATCATTGCGGGAGCCGGCAAGGTAGGGGCGGAGGGTCAAGAAAGCGGGTTCGTGCCTGGCCAGTATCAGCTCTCTCAGCGAGCCGACTTTATGGAGACGGATTTGAGCGTCGACACGATGCACAACCGGCCGATTCTGAATACGAGAGACGAGCCCCATGCGGTTCGGGAGAAATATCGGAGGCTCCACCTCATTATCGGCGATGCCAATATGTGCGAGTACAGCACAGCGCTGAAGGTGGGGACGACTCAGCTGGTGTTGGAGTTGATTGCGCGCGGCGTTGCTCCGGCCCTTGAATTGGAACAGCCTGCCACCGCCGTGAAACAACTCTCTCGCGATCAGAATCTCAAGGTTGCAGTCCGGCGGAAAGATGGCAGCACGATTACTGGACTCGACATCCAAGAGTTATACTACCTCGCGGCTGAGAAGCAATTGGCCGGTACTGATGCAGAGACCGACTGGATTCTTCACGAATGGGCTTCCACGCTGCGACAGCTTACCGGCGACCGGAGACAACTTGTCGGGAAGCTCGATTGGGTGACCAAGCTCTGGCTGTTGGAAACCTTTATGCAGGAAGACAAGATTGGCTGGGACGATCCCTGGATGGCGAGTTTGGATTTGGAATACCATAATATGAATCCAGATCGCGGACTCTTTCTAGGGATCGAAGCAGAGGGAAAGGCCTGGCGAATGACATCGGAGCGGGATGTCGAAGCGGCATTGGTTGCCGGCCCAGCCGATACCAGAGGGGGGATTCGCGGTCTCTGCATCAGACGGTTTCCGGGTCAGATCAAGTCGATGCAGTGGGAACGTATTCAGTTCAGCGGGGGGCTGCTCCCGCGTACTTTGGAGATGGGCGATCTCTTCGAGCCACAGGCAGTGCGAGCTTGTGCGAAGATGATCGAGAGTGCGGCATCCCCCATGGATGCGCTGAACGAATGGAATAGAAACAAGGAGTCCCGATCATGAACTACAGCTCAATGCCGGAACGTCGTGAAGGGCCTGGCAATCCGATGCCGAAAGCGCCAAGTCCGTCCGATGAGGGAAGCGGGCCAAAACGCCCGGAGACCGGGTCTCCCGACAAAGACAACCTACTCAAGCGCATGCGCAAGGTCGATCCGAAACAGGCTGAGCGGTATCGGCAACGGACAGGGCAGTAAGCGTAAAAGGTAAAAAGTGAAACGTGAGAGGTAAAGACGGTGAATATTCATACGCTCGTGGTCGAACACCTTTCACTTTTCACCTTTCACGTCTAACGAGGTAAGAAATGGGGATGCAAGGCGATTTCTATCAATTACTCAAAGAACAGGGTTATGCACTGGGAACTTCAGGCCAGGTAGGGACTGGTCATGCGCTCACAAGCGCTACCACGATTCTCGCCTTCAAGTATCGCGATGGGGTGTTGGTGGCGGGAGATCGCCGCGCGACCGCCGGCAACATGGTGATGTACGATCGCACAGACAAGGTATTGGAGATCGATCGGCACAGTGTGATGGCGATTGCCGGCGTTCCGGCTACGGCCTATGAAATGGTGCGGATCCTGGAGCATTCCTTCAAATACTACCGGAGGACGCAGCTACAGGAATTGAGTTTCGACGGCAAACTTCGCGCTGTCTCCAAGCTCTTGAAGGAGAATGTGCCGGCGGCCCTGGCTGGGACTGGGGCGGTGGTCCCTGTGTTTGCCGGCTACGATCTGGAGCAGGGCTCAGCCAAGATATACTTCTACGATATCCTCGGAGCAGAGTTTGAGGCTGTCGAGTATGCCGTATCCGGGTCCGGTTCCCCCACAATCAGGGGGATCTTGCACTATTTGAATACCTGGGGCGAACAGCCGCTCAATGCATTGCCGGAAGAACAGGCGATGGTGCAGGCGTTACGATTGCTCACGAGCGCGGCGGAGTTCGATTCGGCGACCGGCGGGGTCAATCGAGAAGCGAGCTTGTACCCTGTGATCAAGCTGATTACAGGGGTCGGGATCCAGACGGTGCCGGATGCGACGTTGAAACCCCTCTATGAATCACAAGTGGTGCGTTATGTATGAAGAACCCTATCGCTGGGTAGAAGCGGTCGGCAATCGGCGGCAGTATCTGGACGAACAGTTCAAGCAGGGGAGCCCGGTTGTTGCGCTGACCTATGATGGAGGCATTCTCATCACCACGGTCAGTAAAGGGACTCCAAAGCTTTATGAGATCTACGACCGGTTGGCATTGGGTGGGATGGGGCATCCCACGGATTTGGAAAAGCTTCGCTTCAATCTGCTAGAAATGGCCCATGTCGAAGGTTTCAACCGCTCACCGTCCGATGTGACGGGAGCGAGACTGATTAAGAACGGCATTGCTCCGGTCATCAAGCAGGCCTTCGAGGAAGTGTATAAGGCGCCGTTCATCGTGCGTATTCTGGTAGCCGAGTTGGGGCAGAAACCGGAGAAGGACGCGCTGTTGACGATTAATTACGATGGAACATTTGAGGAAGTCACAGGGCATGCGGTTCTCGCTGCTACCGCAGCTATTCAAGCGAAGATGCTGACGTATCTCAAGGATCAACAGCAGGCCACACTGACATTGGAACAGGCGTTGGATCTCACGCTGCGCGCTTGGGCGATCGGTTCGTTAGCCCAGCAACAGGCTGAGGCAGATCAAGATGCTGAAGCCAAGCCGACGGCGAGTGGAGCAGGGTCAGTGGCCGCTGCCATTCCAAGCAGTGACGCGTTGATCGAACATGTGCGAGGCCTTGCCGGTGAACGGACAATCGAATGCGCGATCCTCGAGCGCCAGGCTCCCGGCACGTCCAAGTATCGGTCACTCAAGCAGGCAGAGCTATTACGTCTCCTACCGGCGGCGCTTCAATCCGTCGTGGCTGATTGAGATGTTGAACCGTATTTTCGGGCTCGAAACCGAATACGGACTCTTGGTCAACCAAGATCGCCCAGACCATTCCCCTACCTGGTTCGCCAACAAGATTCGAGACCATCTCTTTCATGTCCAGCGACGAGGCGTCCTCGATCTGCACCACCGGGGACACGATGAACCACCTGGCAACGGGGGATTTCTCACCAACGCCGGCCGCATGTACCTCGACATGGGGCATCTGGAATGGGCATCGCCGGAATGCGAGTCGCTCAGCGACGTGGTGGCCGCCGATCGTGCAGGCGATCAGTTACTGCAGGATGCGATTCACGATCTTGGGCTGGCTGACACGGTATCGTTGATCAAGAACAACGTCGATCATGAGACCGACGCAACCTTTGGCTCGCACGAGAACTATCTCGTGTCTCGGCGGTTTCCCTTTACCAGGCGCGGTCTTGGACCCTTTGTGACCTTCCTTGTCACCAGACAGATCTTTACGGGAGCCGGGCGTATCGGCGCGGCGAGCCCTCAAGAGGGCTGGGTTCAGATGGACAGGCTTCTTATGCCGCGAGAAGTGAGTCATCGTTTTTCGCAGGAGGTGCCACTCCCGTTTCAGATCTCTCAGCGCGCCGACTACATCGTGAATGATTTCTTCGAATGGGTGCAGCAGAATCGAGCCATCGTCAATACCAGAGATGAACCCTTGGCCGATCCGAATCAATTCCGACGCATTCACCTTCTCCTGGGCGATTCGAACATGGCCGAGGTGGCGACGGCTTTGAAGTTGGGCACGACGGGGCTGGTTCTTCAACTGATCGAGGAGGGGCATGCGCCGCTCGACCTTGATCTCCATGAACCGGTTGAAACTATGCAGGAGCTGTCACAGGATCAGAGCCGGCAATGGATTGTTAAGCTGCAATCGGGGAAGACGATTTCTGCCATTGATATTCAGGAAGCGTTTCTCGATGCAGCGCAAGAACATTATCGGGGACAGGACGACGAAACAGATTGGGTGCTCGATCAATGGGGGAAGGTCTTGCAAGATCTCAGAGGGGACTACCAGACGCTGGTAGGCCGGGTCGATTGGGCTTCGAAGTTGTGGCTGCTCGACACCTTTCGCGAGTCGGAACAGATGACATGGGATGATCCGGCCTTAAAAAGTCTGGATTTGGAATATCACAATCTCCATCAAGGCAAGGGGCTCTATTATGGCCTCATGGAAGAAGGGCGGGTTCCACGCCTTATTACGGACAAGGCGATTACCCTGGCGATGGACAATCCCCCACGCAATACCAGAGCCTTTGGTCGTGGCGAACTGGTTCGCCATTTGTTGGCTTGCGGACCTTCTGACGCGCCTATTGATCTCCAGCCGGAAGCACGGTTTTCCCCCTCATACGTGATTAACTGGTCGATCTTCCAACTGCGCGGCCAGCCACCCTTTCCCATGCCGGATCCCTTCAAGACCTATGTGCAGGAAGTGCGGGCCCACCTTCAAAAGTCCTGACCGGCTGGCTTGCCGCATCCCATACGGCGTTCTGGTTGGCTCTTAAGAGCCGTGAAAGGTGAGAGGTGAAAAGTGAAATGTAGAGCTTCCGAACGCTACTCCTCCGAAACCTTTCACCTTTAACTTTTCACATCTCACGAGTCTCTCTGCTCACCTTCGTTCTTGCAAGAAATCCATAATCCGATTCTCCGCCCAGAAATGATCCTCCCCGTTGTTCGCCCATTGTAAGAATCCGCAATGGCCACCGTAGCGAGGCGCCATCACTCGAATCCAATCGTTGCGTTGAATCTGCGGCACCGTAAACATGGAATAGGGAATAAAGGGGTCGTCTTGCGCCGTAATGATGAGCGTAGGGACCGTGATAGAGCCGACCACAAGGCATGCGCCCACACGATTGTAGTAGTCGGCTCCGCTGGGGTACCCTCCGTCAGGGGCAGTATAGCGGTGGTCGAATTGGCTCATGCTGACCGTGCTGTCGAGATCCTTAAGATCCCACTTGCCGGGGAAAAGCGCAGCCTTTCGCCGCAGCCGCGCTTTGAGCTCCACGAGAAAATGTCTGTGGTAAACCCAATTGCGCGGCATCTCCAGAGCTTCGACGCATTTCGGAGGGTCGATATTCGGACAGACTGCAATTGCGCCGGCCAATGCTGCTTCTGACGAGCCAGCTTCTCCCGCTGCTTTCAAGATGAGATTCCCTCCCATCGAATAGCCAACAAGCCAGATGCGAGTGAGGCCATCTACGTTTGCCAATTCCTGAACGATAGCTCGGTAATCCTGACTCAAGCCGGTGTTATAGAGCGTCGGGGTTAGGTGTTCGGTTCCACCACATGTACGCTGGTTCATCCGGACGACATTGAACCCCGCGCGATAGGCTTTCGCGGCGATGCCGCGCATGTAATGAGACTCACAGGAGCCTTCAAGACCGTGCACAAGTATCAATGTTGGGCATGTTGTGCGGCTTGGCTGCCAGTGGCAGAAGCCGAGTAACTGCGTATGTGGCTCGGTGGTGAAGAGGCGCGATTCAGTCGGTACTTCGGCAAGCAGTCCTCCACGAGGCCAGTAGCCTGGGAGAATGGTCATAAGATGCGGATTGCGGAACCAGGCCGCCGGTGTAAATTCTCGCCCGTTTGATGACATGGAGGTCATCATACAGAAAAATTCTGTGGCTCTGCAGTATGATTTGCCTGGATGCGACAAATTGGAGGGGAGCGTCTTCCTCGCAATTCCGCTATGGCCGCAGGATTCAGCGAAGGCGGAGCAGGTGGAAGAAACTCTTGTTTCAAAGGTTGGAGAAAACAAAAGGGGCACTTCACAGGGTGAAGTGCCCCTTTTCGTCTGGATTGGCTCCCCGGGCAGGAGTCGAACCTGCGACCAGCCGGTTACAAG
>CXWL01007961.1_pt1 | contig 54778 bp, 50 predicted proteins | sample 590931 | NCBI WGS metagenome assembly CXWL01 (sample SAMEA3498368, study PRJEB10139) | groundwater metagenome | biome: water well; material: biofilm material | place: Germany | collected 2015-04-27 | reverse complement strand
GTCGTGGGCGGCGGACGCGAGGTGCTGGTTCCTGCTGCCGACGGCAAGCCTACGTCCAAAGCGGTCAAAGTGGGCATCGAGACCGACGACCAAGTCGAAATTCTGGAGGGCGTGGCCGCAGGCGACAAGGTCCTGCTGCCTCAAGGCAAATACGTCGCTCAGAAGGCGCCTGAGTCGAGTCCTCTGTCCTTCATGGGCGGCCGCGGCATGGGCCGCAGCGACGGTGCCGCCCCCAGGCCGCGGAAGCCGGCCGGGAAATAGGCGGCGCGATGACCGCCCTCATCGAGCTTTCGGGCGTCCGAAAGACCTACATCGTGGGCGGCGGCCGTCTGGACGTGCTCAAGGGCATCGATCTGCGCATCGAGGCCGGCGAGTTCGTCGCGATCATGGGCCCCTCGGGCTCGGGCAAGTCCACGCTGACGCAGATCCTAGGTCTGCTCGACCGGCCTACGTCGGGCTCCTACAAGCTCTTGGGCTTGGACGTGTCCAAGCTTTCGGACGACGAGGGCGCGGCTCTGCGCTCGCGCACTATCGGCTTCGTCTTCCAGATGTTCAACCTCCTGGCGCGCACCAGCGCCCAAGATAACGTCGGCCTGCCGATGCTTTACACCGGAGAGCCGGGCCGCGCCGAGCGCGCCGCCGAGGTCCTGCGCGAGGTCGGCCTCGGCGACCGTATGGACCATGCCCCCAACCAGCTCTCCGGCGGCCAACAGCAGCGCGTGGCGATCGCGCGCGCGCTGGTCAACCGGCCGCGCCTGATCTTCGCCGACGAGCCGACCGGCAACCTGGCCTCGGACCAGGCTGAGGAGATATTGGGCCGGCTGACGGCGATGAACGAATCGGGCATCACCGTGGTCATGGTCACGCACGAGCCCGACATCGCGGCTTACGCCAAGCGCGTCATCAAGATCAAGGACGGCCTCATCGTCTCGGACGAGCGCAGGCAAAAGGCCAAGCCCACGGTCGCGGCCGAAAAGCTGGCTTCCGTGCCCCCCATACGCGAGCTCAGTTGGGAGGAGCTTTTTGAGCACGTGCGCTCGGCACTCGGCGCCATCCGCGCCAACAAGCTGCGCAGCGCGCTGTCGATGCTGGGCATTCTGATCGGGGTCACGGCCGTCATTGCCATGCTCGCCGTCGGCAAGGGCGCGCAGAAATCGGTGGAGACGCAGCTCTCGGGCCTGGGCTCGAACCTGGTTATGCTGATGCCGCAGCCGCCGCGCACCGCCGGCGGAGCCCGCGGAGGAGCCGGCACCTTCAGCCGCTTGACGCTCGAGGACGTGGCGATGATTCAGCGCGCGCACCTCGGGATCGCGCGCGCCGCCGGCGAGGTCAACGGCAGCGTGCAGGTCGTCTTCGGCGATAAGAACGTCAACACCAGCCTGACCGGAGCCGAGCCCGTTTATGCGCAGATGCGCAATGCGATGCCGTACTACGGGCGCTTTTTTACCGCCGAGGAGAACGAGAGCATGGCGCGCGTGGCCCTTCTGGGCCCAACGGTGGTCACGAATCTTTTCGGCGAGCAGGATCCCGTCGGACGTACGATCAACGTCGACCACATCAAGTTCAAGGTGATCGGCGTTCTCACGCGCAAGGGCTCCACCGGCTATCAGGATCAAGACGACAAGATCATCGTCCCGTTGCAGACCGCGATGAAGCGGGTGCTGGGCAGGCAGTACCTCAATCTGGTGAGCATCGAGTGCGTCAGTCCCGATGACACCTCAGCCGTCATCGCGGCCGTGCGCGCGCTCATGCGCAAGCGCCACCGCCTGCCCGACTATAAAGAAGACGATTTCACCCTGCGCAACATGGCGGAGATACAGGCGGCCTTAAGCGGCACCTCGAAAATCTTCTCGCTCCTGCTCGGTATCGTCGCGGCGATCTCGCTGGTGGTCGGCGGCATCGGGATCATGAACATCATGCTCGTCTCGGTCTCCGAGCGCACGCGCGAGATCGGCCTGCGCAAGGCCATCGGGGCGACCCGGCGGGCGGTGCTCATCCAATTTTTAATCGAGGCGGTCGCGATGTCCACCTGCGGCGGCCTCATGGGCATAGCGCTCGGCATCGCCATCGCCTTCGGGCTGTCCACGTTCGCGGGCTGGGCGGCGATCGTCACGCCGCAGTCGGTCCTGCTCGCCTTCGTGTTTTCCAGCGGAACCGGGATCCTCTTTGGGTTTTGGCCGGCGCGCAAGGCGTCTTTGCTCTCGCCGATCGAAGCGCTGCGCTACGAGTGATATAATCTGTTTAGTGAGGATTAGCGCTCTTTACATCGGTCGGGTGGGCGACGTGATCGTGGCCACTCCGCTGCTGCGGGCTCTGCGCCGGCGCCATCCCAAGGCGCGCATCCGCCTGCTCGTGAGCTGGCGCAGCGCCGAGGTCCTGCCTTTGATTCCCTTCGTGGACGAATGGGGCGTGCTCGACAAGACGCCGCGGGTACTCAAGCACCTAAAGCTCGCTTGGCAGGTCTTATCCGAGCCGTGTGATCTGCTCGTCGACTTGAACTCGTCGTTTTCGAAGACCTCGACGATCATCGCCAAGGCCGTGCGCGCCCCGCGCAAGGTCGCCTTCGACAAGGGAAAGGGCCCGGGCGTGTTCACCCAGACCATCCCCGCTCCCGCCGAAAAGGAGCACATGTACGACCGCTACGCGCGTCTGGCGCAGGCGCTCGAAGCGCATTACGATCCTGAGCTGGAACTGCGCTTGCCCAAGGCCGACCAGACCGAGGCAGATCGCCTGATCGCGCCGATTATTCCCAAGGGCGAGCGCGCCTTCAAGGTCTTGATCCACCCGGGTAATTTCGACCGCTTCTCCTTCCGCTGGCCTGAGGAGAAGTTTATCGCCCTGACCAACCGCCTCCTCGACGACCCGACCTTGCGCGTCTATTTCATGGGCGGCCCGGGAGAGAGGACCAAAGTCGAACAGATCGTCAAATCGCTCAAGCGGCCGGTGCCGATTCTCCCCGCCGCGCGTTTAGGGGTCAGCGGAGGGTTGCTCAAGAAGATGGACTTGTTCGTGTGCAACATCACCGGCACGACCCATCTGGCGGTGGCCTTAGGCGTTCCGACCTTCGGCTTCTACGCCGGCTACACCCAGGCGGTGTGGCGTCCGCGCGGCGCGCGCCACGGCGGCACCGTGTGCCCGGAGTGGGAGTCCTGCCGCGAGACCGGCGTCGACGAGGCCCACGCCGCGCTCAAGGACCACATCGGGCGTCTCAGTCCCTGGTCCTAGAAATCGGTATAACTATCGTCAAGGATAGTTCAATTGTCCAAAGCTGAGAGTAGTTTCGAGAGAGCAGCCCAGGCTTCATCGACCGTCGCGGGGCGTCCGGGCGTCTCGAGAACGAGGTGTTCGGGCCGATGTCCGTAGCCGAAGCGCCAGGGTTCGGTGTGGTTAAACAGCTGAACGCTCGGAACGCCTAAGGCCGCGGCCAAGTGCATCGGGCCGGTGTCGGCGCTGAGCACGGCGCGGGCGTTGACGATGGCGGCGGCGAAGGGGCGCAAGGCCAGTTCCGGCGCGACGCTCACGCCTTGCGGGATCGTCCGGTTTTGCAGCAGCATGCGTTCGGCGGGCCCCCCCATCAGCACGGCCTTGCGGCCGGAACGGACGAGGCGCTCCCCCAACTGGATAAACCAGGCCGGATCGAGACGCTTCTCCGCGCGGGCGCCCAGAAACAGCGCCACGCTTTCGCCGTCGAGTCCCCAGGACGTCCACGTTTTTTGCCCGGCTTCATTTTCGCCGGGACCGAAATGCCATTCCGTTCGTAAATCAGAATCTTGAGCTAGGGCGGCGCCGGGCGCGGCATGGCGCACGAGCGCGGCGAGGTTTGCGGTCTCATGCGCATGGACCGTCGGCACGGGTATTAAGTCATCGAGGAATTTCCCCGCGTCGCCGCGGTCGAAGCCGATGCGGCGCTTGGCTCCCGACAGCGCCGTCCACACCGCGCTCGACAGCGAGAAGGCATGCTGCGGCGAGAAGTCGAAGGCCAAGTCGTAGCCGCGCAGTCGCAGTCCGGCCAAGGATTTCGCGGTCAGAACTTCATCAACACACGGATTGAAAGTCAGAGCTTCTCCGTAGCGGTCCGCGATCAATACTTCAACGCGCGCGGCAGGAAAAGCTGTTTTTAATAGGCGCAGAGCGGGCGTGAGCAGAAGCAGGTTGCCTAGGCGGGCGTCATGGCGCACCGCGAGAATCCTTCGGACCTGGGCCGGATCGGGCGGACCATGATGCGGCAGGGGCTTGGGGAGGAGCTTAATAAGGCTGCCGCGCAGAAGCGCCTTGCCCCCGGTCTCGAGGCGTTTGCCGAGATCCTTGAACTTCATTAGACGATTCTACCAGTTAGGTGTATAATCGGCGAGTGAGCCTTGTACGGTTGAGTACCGATGGGCCCGTGAGCACCCTTCGCCTGGAGCGTCCCGAGGCGTTGAACGCGATGTCCGAGATGCTCGCCGAGGATTTCGCCGCGGCGGTCAAACGCGTGGCGCGGGAGAAATCGAAAGTCCTGGTTTTGGAAGGAGCCGGCACGGCGTTTTCCGCGGGCGGCGACCTCGCCTTCATCGAGACAAACATGGCGCGGCACAAGCCGTCCTTGTCGCCGTTGATGAGGCGCTTTTACGGGAATTTTCTGTCGATTCGGCAATTGCCGCAGGTGACCATCGCCAAGATCCATGGCACGGCCATCGGCGCCGGCCTGTGCTTGGCTTTGGCCTGCGACTTGCGCGTCGTCGTCGACGACGCCAATCTGGCCTTTAACTTCGTCCGCCTAGGCCTCAATCCGGGCATGGCCGCTTGGCCCCTTGCGCGCGCGGCTTTTGGCGACGCACGGGCCCGCGACTTGCTGTTTACCGGACGTCTGTTCTCGGGCCGCGATCTAGTCGATTGGGGCGGGGCGTGCGGCCGGGCGGCCAATCCCGTCGAGCTCGATGCCGTCTGCGCGAAATTGGCTACTCATATCGCCTCCGGTTCCGCTGAAAGCCTGCGCCTTTTGAAGGCTGAAACGGGAATTGGCGAAAACTTGTCCCCCTTCCTCGTACACGAGGCCAAAGGTCAGGCCGTGACGTTCAAAGGCGCCGATCTCGCCGAAGGCGTGGCCGCGATCCGCCAGCGCCGCGCGCCGAAGTTCGGCTAAATTTCGCCGTCTGTTTGAGTTATCCACAAACTTGGTCCAAACCAAGTCGGTGGATAACCTCAGCAGATTGATCCTTAGCCCTCGCGCAACGCAGCGAGGAAGATTTCTCCGTATTCCACCCACTTCTTGGGACCGACGCCGGAGACGGTGCGCATCTCGTCCTCGTTGCGTGGCATGCTCGAGCACATCGCCATCAACGTCGCGTCGTTGAATACCATGTAGGCGGGCACATGGCGCGCGTCGGCGAGTTTCTTGCGCAGGGCTTTGAGCTTCGCGAACAAGCTGTTTCCGGCGGAGGTGGCCGCGGTCTCCGACGGTGCGCGCACGCCGTAGGACATGCGCTTGGTCGCGATTGCGGGAGCGGCGCCGACCGGATCGAGGTTGGCGCAGACGTCGCAAGAGGTAGAGCACGCGGCCATCTCCTCGCCCAAGTAGCGGGCCATGGTCTGGTGGCGGCAGGCTTTGTGGTCGAAGGAGCGGAACATCTCGCGGGCGCGGGAGCGGTGCCACTCGGCTTGCTTGGGCTCGAGATCGGAGACCAGGCGCTCGTAACTCATCACGTCGGCCCAGGAGTAAAACATCACACAGTCGCTGGGCGCGCCGTCGCGGCCCGCGCGGCCGACTTCTTGGATATAGGACTCCACCGAACGCGGCATGTCGCGGTGGATGACGAAGCGCACGTCGGGCTTGTCTATGCCCATGCCGAAGGCGACAGTGGCCACGATCACGTCGGCGTCGTCCTGCTTGAAGGCGTTCTGCACGCGCTCGCGCTCGGCGCTGTCCATGCCCGCGTGATAGGCCAGTGCTTTTACGCCTCGTCCCGACAGGTATTCGGCCATCGACTCCACCGAGCGCCGTGAGAGGCAGTAGATGATGCCGCTTTCCCCCGCGCGGGCGCGCACCAGGCGCTGGATCGAGTTCTTGGTGTCGTTGACCGTTCCCGGACGCGGGGCCGCTTTTTCGCCGGTCTTTAAATATGCGGACAAGTGAAGATTGGGCCGGAAGAACGAGCCGCGCACGCGCAACGGCTCGCTCATCGCCAATTGCTCGACAATGTCGTTGACCACATGCTTCGTTGCCGTTGCCGTCAGGGCTAACACCGGCACGCCGTAACGGTCTTTGAGGCCTTTGAGATTTCTATACGCCGGTCTGAAGTCATGCCCCCACTGCGAGATGCAATGCGCCTCATCGACGGCGATCATCGCAAGTTTTGCGCCCGCTAAGGCCGCTCCCGCTCCGGCCTCCAGGCCTTCCGGGGCGGCGTAGACCAGTTCGTAATCCCCGCGCTGCAGTCCTTCAATGCGCGCGCGGCGTTCCTCGGAACTCAGGCTGGAATTAATAAAAGTCGCGCGCAGGCCGACCGAGACCGCGGCGTCGACCTGGTCTTTCATCAGCGAGATCAGCGGGCTCACCACCAAAGTCGCTCCTTTCGAAAGCCGCGCCGGGATCTGATAGGTCAGCGACTTGCCCGCGCCGGTGGGCATCACGCCCACGCAGTCGCGCCCGGCGAGCACGGCGTCGATGATCTCCCGTTGTCCGGGACGGAAGGACGGGTAGCCGAAAACCTCTTTGAGAACGCGATCTGGCATATCGAACTATTGTACGAATAAAACCGTCAATCCACCAGCTTTGGGATCACGGCTTTAGCCAGCGCCGTGCCGCCCAACAGTCCCGCCGACTCCGAGGCTCTCGCTTCCGATCCCAAGACGACCGGGTCGAGGGCGGACGCCTCGCGGCTTTCCTGCCAGAGGATCTCCCCCGTCGTGCGCCGCAGGGCCGAGAGCGTGACCAGCGCTCGGCAGGAGCTCCAATCGTCGATGGGCGGGATCTGGCGCACGGTCACCTCGCCGTTGACGACCAGCTCCGTGGTCTCGGCGTCGAGCACGCTGAATCCGCGCTCGATGAGTCCCCGTTTGACCCCGGCGGACGCGCTGGCGGCGTGTTGGCCGTGCAGGTTGACGGCGACCGTGGGGCCGTCGGTCGCGTCCACGGCGTTGAGCTCGACCATGGCGCGGATGCGGATTTTATGGAAGCCCTCCTCCTTCTTCTCGGAGAGGACGTCGTAGCTGCGGATCACGCCGCGCGTGCGGGAGGTTATTTTCTGCTCGAGCGTGACGGCTTGCGACACGTTGGTCCGCGCCGAGACCCGTACGCCCACCGCCGCCTCAAGCGCGGAGCGCTGGGCCTCGGCCAAGGCCCGGCGTCGAGTGCCGGCCGGGTCGTCTTTGACGACCGGGCTCCAGCCCTCGGCGGTGCTCGCCTGAAGCGGCGGGCCGCCGCGCGGGCGGTCGTGGGCGCAGGCCGTCAGGAGTCCAGCGCAGAGCAGCGCCGCCGCACCCTTCATTGGAAGCGCACTCCCATCATCTTCTCCAGCCGATTCTTGGGCAGGCGCAGGGTCACCACGCAGCCGTTGTCGGCGGTGAACTCGCTTTTGACGATCTCGGCCCCGCGGATCGTCTCGCGCAGGCGCGCCTCAAGCGAGGAGTCCGTCTCGATGGCGCGGTTGACGGTGATGCCGCCCTCGAGCTGGACGCCCTTGACCATGGACAGCATCTCGTACTGAGCCTTGACGATGGCCGCGTCGCGGGCCAGCGCCTTGCGCTGCGTGTCGGTGGGCAAGGTCGGGTCGGAGGCGCCGATGCCGATGGCCTCGATCAGTTTGCGCCGGTCCGCGTGCTGGTCGATCGTGCTCTCGACTTTTCCCTCTTTGACGCGGCTTTGCACGCCCGAGCAGCCTGAAAAGACCGCCGACGCCGCCAGTATGCCCACCAAGGCTTGTTTCGCGTTCATTAGAGGCCCCCCTCACTGCACGATTCGTTGAGATTCTCGATGCGGGCTATGCCGTCTTTCATCTTCGCAATCTCCGAAGACGTCAGGCCGGGTCCGGATTCGGCGTAGCGCTCGTGGAGCCGCGCGTAGAATTGGGAGCGGATCTGCGTGTTGCGGATTTCCGTGCCGGGGTTTTTCTTGAGCGAGCCCGCCGCCAGCCCGGCGTGCAGTCTCTTCGCCCAATAGCGGGCCTTGAGGTCGATGAGCGAGCGCTCCAACTCGTCGATGGTTTCCTCCGCGCGCTCGCAGTCGAAGCCGCCGGCGTGGGCGTTGGGAATCAACTCAAAAGAGGGCATGGGCGGCAAAGACAGCCCCCAGGAGAAATCCTCGAACATGGACTCCGACCAGTCTTTCTCGACCTTGACCGAGGCCGCGCCCAGGATCTTGGCCGTCTGGGTGTCGATGAGGCGGGCGTTGATCTCGACGCGATCGTCTTTGAGCGTCATGACCGTTCCCAGCACCAGAGCGTCGACATTGAGGATCTTGCCCAGTTCGCGGACCGTGGTCGGGTCCATCAATCCAGAGACCTGAAGACGGAGCTCGCGGGTAACGGACTCGAGCAAGGTGCGCTCGATGATCTCTATCGTCCCGTCGGCCATCAAAGGAGCGACTAGCCGCTCGGAGACGATCTGCCCGGTCTTGGAATCGCCGCCGCTGACGGCGTGGAAGGGAAGGACGGCCAGGCGCTGGCGGCCATGGGCCTTGGCCGAGCGGGACATCTGGGAGGCGAGCTTATCGTAGTCCCCGGCCCAGGCGCTGGGCGTAATAAGGAAGAGCAGGGTCGAGACGGACGCTAATGGCAGCAACGGGTTTTTTCTCATGTGGGTTGCCGGATTCCCCAGGCGCACAGATCCTGGTGTTTGCCTTCGGCAACCCGGCGAGCGTGGAGGTCGGCCCTCTTTAGCCCCGTGGCTTTGCGACCCGAGGTTTCCCTCGGTGTGCCATTGTCGTTTGAACGCGACTTAAGAAAGAACTAATGGGAGGTTAACAGGAAGTAAACGTTGGGTCAATTCACAGCGATGTTACGCCGTGTAACAGCGCTGTTACTGGGCGGCGGGAGCGGCGGAAGGGGTCGACTTGTCGAGGAAAACGTAGCCGAAGTTTTTGACGTTGACGATGCGCCCCCCCACTTCTGGAGGCAGGAGTTTTCGCAGCCGGTTGAGCATCACGTCCAGAGCACGCGACAGCCCCGGCTCCTCGACGCCTTCCATGAGCCGGAAAAGATCCGCGCGGCTGACGGGCTGAGGGCTGCGCTCAACGAGGACGTGGAAGAGGATGAACATTTTCGGGGTCAAGGTCAGGGCTGGCTGCTCTTTCCAGACCACCGTCCGCTCGCGGGTCTTGAGCGTGAGGTCACCGTGGGCCAAAGTCCCCTCCTCCATCTGCCGGCGCCGGAATACGGCGTCGAGGGTGGCCAACAGCTCGTGCGGTTCCTCGCTTTTGCCCACGAAATAATCGGCGCCGCTTTGCAACCCCAGGACTTTTTCGCGCTTGTGGCCCGTAAACAGCACCACCGGTACGCGGCCCAAGGCGGGCAAGGCGCGCAGCTTCTTGCACACCTCCATGCCGCTTTGGTCGGGCAGCACGAGATCGAGCAGGATGCAGTCCGGTGCTTGGCTCGCGGCCTTCTCCAGCGCCTCGGCTCCCGTTTGGGCGGAGTCGACGTTCTGGTAGCCGGCGCCTTTAAGCCATTGCCGGACGAGCTCGATCCACATCCACTCGTCTTCGACCATCAGGATGCGATCGCCGCGCATGGGAGTTAGATGAACATGGCGACGACTTGATACGTGACCGCCGCCGTGAAAGCGGCGCACGGGATGGTCAGCACCCAGGCCCAGACGATGCGCCCGGCCACGCCCCAGCGCACGGCCGACAGGCGCTGGGTCGAGCCCACGCCCACGATGGCGCCGGTGATGGTGTGCGTCGTCGACACCGGCACACCCAACAGGGAGCAGATGATAATTGAGATGCCCGCCCCGGTCTCGGCGCAAAACCCACCGACGGGCTTGAGCTTGGTGACTTTGTTGCCCATGGTGTTGACGATCTTCCAACCGCCCATGAGCGTGCCCATGGCGATGACGGCGTGGCAGGAGAGGATCACCCAGTACGGGACGTAGAACTTGTCTCCGAGCAGGCCGTTGGAAAAGAGAAGCACCGCGATGATCCCCATCGTTTTTTGCGCGTCGTTGGCGCCGTGCGACAGGCTGTACAGCGCGGCCGACAGGAGCTGGCCCACGCGGAAAGTCCGATCCACCTGGCTCGGGGATTTCCGGCGGAACAGCCAGAACATGACGACCATCAGCGAGAAGCCGAAAAACAGGCCGATCATCGGCGACAGGAAGATGAACATAATGGTGGTCTTGAGCTTGCTGTACTGGAGGCAGGCCGTCCCCGCCTTTGAGATGCCGGCGCCAACCATCCCGCCGATCAAGGAGTGAGAGGAGGAGACGGGGATTCCCAAGACGATCGTGATCCACGACCAGAGGCTGGCGCCGATCAGGGCTCCGGCCACGACGGCGGTATCGATGACGCTCGGATCGACTAAGCCTTTGCCGATCGTGTTGGCGACGTGTACGCCGAAGCCGAAGGCCGCCACGAAGTTAAAAAACGCGGCCCAGATGACCGCGTTCCGCGGCGAAAGCACGCGCGTGGAGACAATCGTGGCGATGGAATTGGCCGAATCGTGCATCCCGTTCAAGAAATCGAACAGGTAGGCCAGGGCGATGACGAACAGGACGGAGGCGCTTAGATGCGGCACGGGCTTAGGCCTGCTTGACGAGGATGGTCTCGAGGGTGTGCGCGATGTCCTCGCACTTGTCGATGGCTTCCTCAACCGTCTCGTAGATCTCCTTCCACTTCATGACCTCGAGAGGATCGGGCTTGCCGGTGAAAAGCTTGCCGATGGCCGCGCCCAGGGCCTGATCGCCGGCATTTTCGAGGCGATTGACCTCGATGCAGTAGTCCATCACGCGGCGCGACTTCGCCGGAGTTTGCAGCTCGGCGATGGCCTTGCGCACGGTCTCCGTGCACTGCCACAAGATGTCGGTGAGCCGGACCAAGTCGTCGGTGCTGTGGTCGATCTGATACAGGTACATGCGCTGGGCCACCGACTCGATGAGGTCGACGACGGTGTCGAGCTCGCTGGCCAAGTCGCGGATGTCCTCGCGATCGAAGGGCGTGACGAAGGTGCGGTTGAGCTTGTCGTAGATCTCGTGGCAGGTCATGTCCGCTTCGTGCTCGATGTCGCGCAGGCGGTCGAAGGCGGCGGTGTCGCGGCTCCATTTGGTCGCCATCTCGCGGAAGACCTTGGCCGCGGCGGCGTTGTGCGCTGCCTGGGCCTCGAACAATTCGAAGAATTTTTCTTCCTTGGGAATCAGGCTGAAGGCCATCGGGGGAACCTCGCTTGCGTCAAATGTGGACGACGCCCGTGTGACGGGGGCGTGACCTTCCTGAGATGATAGCCCATGCGCGGCCCGCCCTGCAATCGCCGCGTCGTCTGCGTGCGTTGACTCCTCCCGGCGCGAAATGGTCCTATGTCGTCGTGGCGCAGGAAAAGCTGTTGGTCGTCGAAGACGACAAGAATCTAGTCAAGCTGCTCAAGTACAACCTTGAGAAGGAAGGCTACCGCGCCGTTTTCGCCGCGGACGGCGAGGCGGGCTTGGCCGCGCTGCGCAAGGAGCGGCCGGATCTGGTGGTGCTCGACGCGATGCTGCCCAAGCTCGACGGCTTCGAGTTTCTCAAGATCGTCCGCCGCGAGTCGCGCGTTCCCGTGCTCATGCTGACCGCGCGCAAGGAAGAAGTGGATCGCGTGCTCGGCCTGGAGCTCGGCGCCGACGACTATGTGACCAAGCCCTTCGGCGTGCGCGAATTGATGGCGCGGGTGAAGGCGCTTCTGCGCCGTGCCGCGCCCGTCTCCGAGTTAGCACCCGGAGGCCTCCTTCGCGCCGGCGGCATCGAGCTGGATCCCGAGCGCTACGAGGTCAGGATTAAGGGCAAGACGGTCGTGCTCACCACGAAGGAATTTGATTTTCTCAAGATCTTGATGGCCGCGGGCGGCCGCGCGCTCTCGCGCGACCAGCTCTTGGAGAAGGTTTGGGGCTACGACCGCTCCATGGAGATCGACACGCGCACCATCGATCAGCACGTGGCGCGCCTGCGCGAGAAGCTAGGCTCCGAAGCGGGGCTTGTGGCCACGGTCAAGAACGTGGGTTACCGGATCAAGACGGGCGCATGAGCCGCCCCTTCGGGCGCTTTGCTCCTCGCCTGGCGCTGGCCGTCGGCGCGCTGCTGGCCGCGCTTATCGGTGCGATGGGCCTGGCTTTTGCCGAGGAACTGCGCCGCGAGTTGGTGGCCGATCTCACGCGCTCGCTCATCACGCAGGCCAGGCTCGCCGCCGGCCGCGTGGGCTTAGCCGACGCCTTGCGCGCCGGCGCTTTCGAGGCGCAAGCCGTCGAGATCGGCTCGGCCTGCGGTTGCCGTGCCACCTTGGTCGCTCCCGACGGCTCCTTGGCCGGAGACTCCGAGCTCGACGGCGCGGCCTTGGCGCGCGCCGAGAACCATCGCTCTCGCCCCGAGATCGCCGACGCGCTCAACGGCGGCACGGGCAGCGCGGTGCGCCGGTCGGCCACCTTGGGCGTCGATCTCTTGTACGCCGCGGCGCCCGTCATCGGCCAAAACGGCCGCTCCAGCGGTGCCATCCGACTGGCCCTGCCCTTGACTGAAGTAGCGCTTCGCGTCCGGCGCGCGCGGGCGTACGTCATCTGGATCGCTCTGGCGACGTTCGCCGCGGGGCTAATCCTCGCCTGGCTGCTGGCGCGGGCCGCCGGTCGGCCGCTCGAGGAGATGGCGGCCGTCGCACGGCGTCTGGCCGCCGGCGACTACGGCGCGCGCGTGCGCGGCTACCTCGGCGGAGACGAGCGCGCGCTGCTTGGCGAGACGCTCAACGCTTTGGCCGAGCGCGTCGCGGTCACCGTCGGAGAGCTCTCCCGCGACAAAAGCCGCCTGGCCGCGGTGCTCGACCATATGACCGAGGGCGTGCTGGCTGTCGACGCCGACGGCCGCGTGCTTCTCGTCAATCCGGCCTTGTCCCGCCTGCTCGGCATCGACGCGGCCCAGGCTCGCGGACGCGCGCACGTCGAAAGCCTGCGCCATCACGGGCTGGCGGATCTGATTGGAGAAGTCCTGGGCGGTGGCCGCGGCGCGGCGCGAGAGCTGAGGTTATTCGCGCCCGAAGAGCTGGTCTTCGACGCTCACGCCGCGCCTTTGACGCAGGACGGGCGTCCCGCCGGCGCGCTCGTGGTGCTTCACGACATCACGCGCCTGCGCCGGCTGGAAAAGATTCGGCGCGACTTCGTGGCCAACGTCAGCCATGAGCTGCGAACTCCGCTGGCCTCGATTAAAGGCTACGCCGAGACACTGCGCGAGGGCGCTCTCGATGACAAGGAGAATCGCCTTGGGTTCTTGAAAACCATCGAGGAGCAGGCCGACCACCTCTCCACTCTCGTAGACGATTTGCTCGACCTGTCCGCCATCGAATCGGGCCATCGCCCACCCGCCATAGACGCCGTCGCCCTCTCGCCCCTGCTGCTGGCGGCGGCGCGCGACGCCGCGCCGGCAGCCGCGGAAAGGCGCGTGCGCGTCAACGTGCGCTCCTCGGCGGCGCTTCCCCCCGCCCTGGCCGACTCCGCGCATGTCCGCCAAATCCTGGCCAATCTCATCGACAACGCGCTCAAGTACAACGAACCGGACGGGCTCATCGAGCTGGCGGCGTCGGCCGGCGAAGGCGAGTTGATCGTCTCCGTGCGCGACACGGGGATTGGGATTCCCGAAGCGGATTTGCCGCGTGTTTTCGAGCGCTTCTACCGCGTCGACAAGGCTCGTTCGCGCGAGGCCGGCGGCACCGGGCTGGGCCTGGCCATCGTTAAGCACTTGGTGGAAGCGCAAGGCGGCCGCGTCTGGGTCGAAAGCCGCCAGCCGGGCGGATCGACCTTTTTCTTCTCGCTGCGGGCCGCATAGCCCCTAGGGCAGGAGCGCCGACGGCAATAGCCCGCCCAGCACGAGGAACAGCAGCCCCGAACTCAGCACCCAGCGCTCGCGCGCCAAGGCGTCGGGCAAGTCGCGCGCTGCGTCGATGGGGCGTCCCCAGAATAAACGCGCGTACAGCCGCAGGACCACGAACGCGTTGAGCGCCCCGATGATGGGCAGGAGCAGGCCAACGGGACCGGCGTCCAGGACGCCGAGCAGCAGCAGCTCCGCCGCGGGAAAGCCCAGGGTCAGCGGCAGGTCACCAAGCGCGAAGGCGGCGACGGCAAAAAAGACCGCCAGGCGCGGCGCGCCCGCGGCAAGGCCCAGGAAGCCCGGGCGGTCGAGCGCGGGCCCAAGACGCGCCTCGATGCCGGCGTACACGCAGGCCAGCATCGTCGAGGCGACGGCCGCGGCCTGCCAGAGCGCGAGCGCGCCGGCCGCGCCGGCGTCGTTGCCGCAGACGAGGCCGGCCAGAATGAGGGCTCCCTGCCCGGCCATGAGGCGCGCGAACACGCGCCGCGGGCGGATTTCGAGAAAGGCGGACGCGGCCGACCAGCCCGCGACGAACACGGCAAGGCCCAGCAGCCAGGGGCGCGAGGCGGCCGCCGTGTCCGGCGGCAGGGACGCCAGCAGGCGCGCCGCGACGAGCGCGCCCAGGTGTCCGTTGAGCATCAGGCTCAGCGGGAGCAAAGGGCCGTGCTCGAAAGTTTCGCTCAAACGGGATTGGGCCGGGAATAGGACTAGCGAGGCCGCGCCGCGAAGGCCGATCGATCGGTTGAAGACGCCCTCCGTCAGAAACGGAGCGAGGGCACCCGCCCATCCGAGCGTGGCGCCGGCGAGGCTGCGGGACAAATACGCGCCACCCATGCAGGCGGTAATCCACAGCACGCCCGCGACCCAGCGCGGCGTCCTCTCGCTTCGGGGAAGCGAGAGGATGACGCCGATAGACAGCGCGGCGTGAAGCGCGGCCTGGATCGTCTCGGTCACGAGAGCCCCCTCCCACGCAGGTCCAAGGCGAAACCGTACAGCCAGTCCTGGGCGCGGCGCGGCAGCAGGGTGCTAAAAGGGGCGCCGGACGCGCTCAGCCGGCCGCCCGCGGCGGAGTGCCGGAGATGATGATCGTGCAGCAGCGAGGGCGCGCTCAGGAACTGGGTCGTGCGCAGGACGGCGTGTCCCGCCACGTGCCACAGCGCGAGGCGGTCCCAGCCGAGTCCGATCTCCACGAAGATAAGTCCGAGCTGGGTCATCGTCGCGTAGGTGAGCGCGGTTTTCGCGTCCGGAGCGGTCCGGCCGACGAGCGCGCCCTTTAGCGCCGTGAGCGCGCCGACCAAGACGATGGCTTCCGGCACCCAAGCCGCGGCATCGAGAATCGGGCGGGCGCGCAACAGGAGATAGGCGCCTGCATGCACGGACAGCGCGCCGTAGAAGATCGCGCTTGAAGGAGTCGGGCCCTCCATCGCGCGCGGCAGCCATCCGGAAAACGGGAACTGAGCCGACTTGCCCATGGCGGCGATCAGAAAGAGGAATGCGACGATGGTCGCCGTCGATCCCGTCGGCGTGCCGTGCTGGCGATGCAGAATCGCGATTCCCACGAAGAATCCGACGTCGCAGATCCGATAGACGGCCAGCATGTACAGGGCGCCGCGAGCCGGGCCCTCGCGCAGTTGGTAGAAGGCGACAAGCAGAAAAGAGGCGGTGCAGACGATCTCCCAGCCGACGGCCATCAGGTCGTAGGAGCCCGCGGTAAACAGCAGCATCGCCCCGGCCCCGAATAGGTTCAGGAGCGTGAAGAAGCGGTGGAAGCCCGGGTCGCGGTGCATGTAGCGCCGCGAGAACACGGCGACGATCCAGATCAGGACGGCGCTTAAGGCGAGCATGACCAGCGACAAGCCGTCGGCCCCCAGGGCGATCGGGAAATGTTGACCGGCGACGGCAAGCCAGTCCCCGTACTCCGCGCGTGCGACGGGTCCGTTAAAGGCGCGCGCCGCCAGCCCCGCGACCGCGAGCGCGACGGCGCTCCAGCAAGCGACGGTGAGGCGTCCGACCGTCGTCTCGCTGGGACGAGAGTCGAGCAGCCAGGCGCCCCCGAAGGCGGCAAAGAGGCCCGCGGGCAGAACGATCGGCAGGGCGAGGAGCAGGGCGTCGTTCACGTTTTCGCTTCCCCGACGAACGGATGCGGCGAGGTCCCGGCGATGCGGGCCATCGGCAAGTGCTCGATCTTTCCTCGATACCAATCCATGGACGAAGACGCCGTAGGCGGATTATGGGCGCCTTCAAGCGGCTCGAAGGTCGTCCCGCGCAGGATGTGGACGCTCCCGTCGGCCGGATTCATCGCGGCTAGCCTGATCCAGCGATTGTCGACGAGCTCGGTCATCATGGCGCTTCGACGCGCGGCTTCCATCAGACGCTCGGGCGTGTTTTCCACGATGAGCAGCAGACGCACGGGCTCGTGCACCTCGACCATCTGCCAGGGCAAGCCGGTGCGCAGGTCGCTGGACGGACCGTTCATGATTCCGACGAGGCCTGTGACGTTGTGCGGCAGCTTCGTGCCGCAGCCGTAGCGCTCGTTGTCGACGACCGAGAAGTAGTATTCCAGGTTGATGCCCGCGCAGACGGGGCCCGCCGCGCCGAGCAACGCGGCGAGGCTGCTGAGGTTCTCGTCGCGCTCGGGATCGTACGAGACGAGGAACGCCCGGCGGTCGAGGAAGAGCCCGCGCGTCAGGCTGCGGCGTCCGACGATGCAGACGGCGTTGGTCGCGTGGCCGTACTCGGGCCGCGGCTCCGAGAGGCGCGCGGCGCGGTCTTCGACGTGACGCAAGGCCTGTCGCGGCGACAAGACGCCACGGGCGGCCTCGAAACGCCGGGCGCGCTCGTGGGCGTTGGCCGCGCGGGCCGAATCGAGAGCTCCTCGCAGACGGGCAAGCTCCGGGGCGTGCGTCGCGGGGACGGCTTCCAAGTCGAAGAGGCTTACCTCGTCGCTGCAGGTGTCATGGTAGCCGCCGATGAACCAAGAGTCTTGCGGGATGCGCACGCCCAAATCGGGTAGACGCGCGCGCACGCGCGGGTCGTTGGCCATCGCGGCGGCGATGCGCGCGTTGGGCGCGCCCCGGCGACCGCCGCAGGCGCCGCAATCGTGCGCCGACTCGTGGGGGTTGTTGAGGCTTGTGGAGCCGTGCCCCAACAGGGCGACGATGCGGCCGTGCGCCTCGGTCAAGCCGGCCGCGCGCAGCAGCCCTGCGACGCGTTCGGCCTGCTCGGCGAGGGTGAACCCGGGCAGGAGCCCGTCGTTGCGGGGCTCGAGGCTTTCTTCGGCGCGGTGGAGCGCCAACTGAGTCTCGGGCGCGGGCACGAACAGTCTTGCGGCGCGGGTGCGCAGCAGTCTCGTAAACCGCGGCGCGACGGTGCGTCCGAGCATCGGCAGCAACATCGGCAGGCCCAGCAACAGGGAGAAAATCCAGCCCATAAACATGGTGCGCGAGCCCGTTTCGACGATATGGACGACGGATCCCCACAGGCGGCGCCGGAGCCGGCGGAGCTCGGCGAGCGGGTGGGCGTGCTCCCTCGGACGCTCCGTCACGGAGTGGTGCGGCGTCACGACGACCGGACACAGCGCGACGCCGTGAGGGTCGTCTAGGCCCTGGTAGTGGACGGCGACGCCGAAGAATCCGGCCGCGCCGAGAGTTTCCACGGCCGGCTCGATTTCCTCGAGCGCGCGGCGGAAGGACTCCTCGCGCTCGTCGAGGCAGCACACGACTTGAGCGACGGGCCGTTCGGCGGGCCGGCGCGGGTCGATCGAACTCCGGTGCCCCGCCAAAGGCTTGAGAATCTCATCTTCATGGCGCCGTTCGTAGGCGAGATGCCAGATACGGCGGCGCTCCCAGTCGGTGAACGCCTCGACCTCTTCGCGCAGGCGCGTCAGCCGTGCCTCCTCGAGGGCGTCGACTTGTTCCGCCGTGAGTCCCAGTAGGCGGGCGGCGGCGGACAGCCGGGCGGCCGCGGCCTCGCGGCCCGGCTCGCCCGGGTCTGAGGCCGGCGCGAGATCTCGCCAATGCGTCCAGAACGGCTTGGCCTCGCCATGCTCGCGCCAGACGTTTTCGGAGGCGACCTGCGTCAGGGTCAGGCGCACGGCCAGGTAGTCCATCAGCGAGCAGGAAAGCGGCGTGTGCTCCGCCAAGCCGGGTTCTTTCTCGAGCTTCTTCATGAGGCCGGCCCAGCCCGGCAGGGCAAGAAGTTCGGCGGTCAGCAGGCGCTCCCACTCCATGGGAGGCACGCGGAAATCATTGAGGCAGGCGAGAACGACGTCGGCCGGCGATAGGCCCGCTTCCCGTTGCCGTCTGAAGGCCAGGCCCAGTCCCGAGAACGCCGCCGGCTCGAACGCGAAGGGCCGATCGGCTAGGGCCGCGACGGCCCGGTAGAAGCCCGCCTTTCGCCCGGGCATCGGCCAGGCGGCCACTCCCTGGTCGAAGAACGCGGAGCAGTCGCGGATCAGCCGGGCATTGACCGCCTCGTCGCTGTCGACTCCGGCCGCGGCCAGGAGGGCGTCGCGCGGACGCGTCGGGGCGGTGGGGGCGGCTTGAGCGGCCAGGGGCGTGCGCCGCAGGCAGGCGGAGAGCAGCAACTCGCGCGCGCGCCGGCTTTCGAACAGGTTTTCCGGCGCGAGCATCAGCAGCCGGCGCAGGCGTCTGCGCGTGGGCCCCTGGGGCCATAGAGGCTCGTCGGGCTCGGCGGCAAGCACGCCGTCCAAGTCCTCTGCGAGAATCCTGCCTCGGGAGAAATGCCCGCGATAGTCGGATTCAAGGAGGAACGGCTCGGCTCCGAACAGGCGCGCCGCCGACTGCACGGCCACTTCAAACGGCAGATGCTGGAAAGCGTGGAGGGTGTTGTGGTGAATGAAGACGCCGATTGGCCCCTGCTCGGGAAGATAGCGCGCGGAACTCGCCACCGCCGCCTCAAGGCTCTCGAGGCCCGGCGTGGCAATGAGTCCGCTTTCACCGAGCGCGTTGGGCGTGCTCATGCGAGCCTAGTGCGAGGCCACCTCGATGCCGTCTTCGACCTTGTACGCCTTCTTGAAGCCCGCGAGTTTGACATGAATACCGCGGTCCTTGGAGCCCGAGCGAAGGAAGTCCCGGAGCAGCTGCAGTACGTCATAGTCGATGTAGACCGTCCGCGATGCGTCAACGATGAGCCGGCTGTGTGCGGGCAGGTTCGTGAGCACGCGTTTGATGGCCGCCTTATTAAGGAAAGAGACCTCTTGCGCGAGTTCGAGGTGGACGGTCTCTCCCTCATGATGCTCCTCTTTCTTGAAGTGATAGGCGTGCTTCATGTTGCCAGTCAGGATGAACAGAACGCTGGTCGCAAGACCGATGCCCACGCCTTTGAGCAAATCGGTGAATACGACGGCTGCGACCGTGACGACAAAGGGAATGAACTGATATTTCCCTGCGTTCCACATGTGCCCAAACACGGCCGGGCTCGCGAGCTTAAAGCCCACTTTCAAGAGCACGCAGGCAAGGCAGGCCAATGGGATGCTGTTGAGCGCCGATGGGATCATCACCACCGACGCGAGCAGAAAAGCGCCGTGGGCTATCGTCGCGATCTTGCTCCGGGCGCCCGCGTTCACATTCGCCGAGGTGCGCACGATGACGGAAGTCATCGGAATGCCGCCGAGAAGTCCCGAGAGCATATTTCCCACGCCCTGCGCCTTGAGCTCGACGTTGGTGTCGGTGTAGCGCTTGAGCGGATCGAGCTTGTCGGCGGCCTCGATGCAGAGCAAGGTCTCGATGCTTGCCACGGCCGCGATTGTGGCTGCGACAATCCAGACTCGGGAGTCCGAAATCATGGCGAAATCCGGAAGCGAGAATTGCCGAAAGAAGGCTGCCGCGGAGTCCGGCACGGGAAGATTGACGAGCTGCTCGGGACGCATCGCCCAACTCGAGCCCGCGGCCTTGAGTCCTTCGTTGACCGCCACACCCGCGAGCACAGCCACCAGCGCGCTGGGAACTGCTTTGATATTTTTGAGCCAGGAAACCTTATCCCAAGCGATCAGGATCGACATGGAGATCGCGGTGACGAGCAGGGCGCCTCCGCTTGCGTGGCCGTCGATCCAGCCGGCGGCGTACGGTAGTTGCTTGAGGATAATGATGACGCCGATCGCCGCGAGCATGCCCTCGATCACGTTGGAGGGCAGATAGCTTGAGAACGCGCCCGCGCGGGCGAAGCCCAGCGCCACCTGGATCGCGCCGGCGAGGAACACGGCCAACAGGAAAGCCTCGAACGTTCCGAGACTTGTGATGGCGGCCAGCACGATCGCCGTCAAGCCCGCCGCGGGGCCCGCGACACTGATGTGGGACTTGCTGAGAGAGCCCACGACGAGGCCGCCGATGATTCCAGCGATGACTCCTGAAAACAACGGCGCCCCGCTGGCGAGGGCGATGCCCAGGCACAGCGGAAGCGCGACGAGAAACACGACCATGCCGGCGAGCACGTCGCTTTTAACCGTATCGAGCGTAATCTTCATGAAATGGAGTCTCTCCTGATTTATCTTGAGTCGACCGAGTGCGCGCGTTCCTCCACCACCACGAGGTCGAACTGCGCGAGTTTAGGGTTGTAGGCGAAGATCTGCCCGGTCTCGATCTTGTAAACCCAGGCGTAGAGCTTGATCTTGCCGCAGGCCAGCTTGGAGGCGACCGCGGGGTGGGTGCGGAGGTTCTCGATCTGGACTAAGACGTTCTCCTCGATAGCGGTCGTCAGTTGCGCCGCACCCGTCCGATCGGCGTACTTCTCGCGCATGATGCGCCGCGTCGACTCGGAGTGCCTAAGCCACTTCTCGGTCGCGGGCAGGTCCTTGAGGGACTCAGGCTGGAGAAGTCCTTTGAGCGCGCCGCAGTGAGAGTGCCCGCAAATGACGATGTTCTGCACGCCCAGGCCCGCCACCGCGAACTCGATAGTCGCTGCCTCGCCGCCATGGCCCGCGCCGTATGGAGGGATGATATTTCCGGCGTTGCGCAGGATGAAAAGGTCCCCGGGCTCGGTCTGCGTGATCAAGTTGGGGTTGATGCGCGAGTCCGAGCAGGTGATGAACAGGACTTCAGGGTTCTGGCCGCCGTCGGTCAAGCGCTCGAAAAGCTCGCGTTGAGAAGCGAAGTGCTTGGACTGGAATTTATGGATGCCTTGAATGAGTTTTTGCATGGGGTTCTATCTCCAAAATATAGAGGTAATCCGGATACCCTGTTAAGCAGGGCGTTATGGGCGAAGAGCGAGATCGAGCGAGCGCCCGATCAGCGCGGCGAGGCGGGATTAGGAGGAGGAAGAAGCGGTTCGACGATGTGGCTGGCGAACAGGCTGCGGACGTTGCGTTCGCGGGGATGCGAGCGCCCGGGCGTCGTCAGCGGAACAATGGACGACATGCTCAGAACATCGCACTCATCGGTCTGGGAGTTGACGGCCTCGTCCGGGACAGAGTCTTCTCCGCACGATGCCGCGCATTTCGCGGGTGAGGCCATTCCGGCGGCGTTGGCGAAAGAAGCCAGCGGCATCCAGAGAATTAGAGCAATAAGTAAAAGCTTCGAAAAACTCATTAACAGACATGCTAGCATGTCGAACGGATTTTGTCAATCCTACCCCCTCTTGACGTGTCACGCGTTCGTCACGCGGGATTGACCTGCTGACGATGCAGGCGCGCGGGTCGATGGGATATCCTTCGCTCATGAAAAAAATCCTGTCCTCGATCGTGGCCGTGATTTTTGCCTTGTCCGTCGACGTCGCTTCAGCCGCCGAGTCCGTCTCGCTGCAGGACCTTCAGGAACGCGTCGCCATGCTTGAAGCCGCGGCCGTCGACGCGGCCAAGCCCGAAAAGAAAACGCCGGCGTGGAATGAGCTGATCTCGCTGCGCGGTTACATCCAGCTGCGCTATAACCGCCTGCTTGAGAACAACGAAAACCTGCGCTGCGAGCAGTGCGACAAATCGGTGGGCGCCAACGGCGGCTTCTTCGTGCGTCGCGCCCGCCTGGTACTCAGCGGCGACGTCAACGAGCGGGTCTACCTCTATATGCAGCCCGACTTCGCCACCGACTCGAGCGCGACCGCGCTGCACTTCACCCAGCTGCGCGACATCTACGCAGACCTGGCCCTGGACCCGGCCAAGGAGTTTCGCTTCCGGGTCGGACAAAGCAAAGTCCCTTACGGCTTCGAGAACCTGCAATCGAGCCAGAATCGGCTGGCCTTGGACCGCGCCGACCCGCTTAACAGCGCCGTCTCCAATGAACGCGACCTGGGCGTTTTCTTCTACTGGGCTCCAGAGGAGATACGCAAGCGCTTCGCGGGGCTCGTCTCCTCCGGTCTCAAAGGTTCAGGCGACTACGGCGTCTTCGGCATCGGCGCCTACAACGGCCAAACCGCCAATCGCCCTGAGTCCAACGACAGCCAGCATCTTGTCGCCCGACTGTCCTATCCCTTTAGGACCGAGGAAGGGCAGGTCATCGAGGCCGGGCTCCAGGGCTATATGGGACGCTTCATCGTCCCCTCCACCTCGCGCACGGCGGGCGTGGGCGGACCTTTCGAGATTCACGACCGCCGCGCCGCGGCGAGCTTCGTCGTCTACCCCCAGCCGTTGGGCTTCCAAGCCGAGTACAACTTCGGCGTCGGCCCGGAGTTCGAAGCGCGCACGCGCTCGATCCAGCCCAAGCACCTTCACGGCGGCTACGCGCAGCTGATGTTCTTGAGGAGGATCGGGGGCCAGGTCCTTACGCCTTTCGTTCGCGCGCAGTACTACCAGGGAGGAAAGAAGCAAGAGACCGACGCCCGCCGCTACATGATGCGCCAGATCGAGGGCGGTGTCGAGTGGCAGGTCAACAAGAGTCTGGAGCTCACCGCCCTCTACTCCCATGAGGACCGGGCCTATGAGGACCAGACGACGCTGGGCAACCGTCAGCAGGGCGGACGGGTCCGCCTACAGCTGCAGATCAATTATTAACCGGACCGTCACGCGCTCGTCACATTGGACCTATATCATCAATCACGGAGACCAGCAATGAACCCAATCTCAAGCCTAGCCGTTCTCGCCGTCCTGCTCGCCGTCCCCGCCACGGCCCAGATGAAGACCCTCAACGGCGCTGGGGCGACGTTTCCGTATCCAATCTATTCCAAGTGGTTCGACGAGTATCACAAGGTCAAGCCCGACCTGCAGATCAACTATCAGTCGATCGGTTCCGGCGGCGGCATCCGCCAGATCACGGAGCGCACCGTGGACTTCGGCGCTACCGACGGCCCCATGACCGAGGAGCAAATGTTCAAGGTCGACGGCAAAATCCTGCACATTCCAACCGTGCTCGGCGCCGTCGTGCCGGCTTACAACTTAAAAGGCGTCGCGGACCTGAAGCTCTCGGGACCTGTGCTGGCAGACATCTTCCTCGGCAAGATCACGCGCTGGACCGATCCGGCCATCGTCAAGCTCAACACTGGCGCGATCTTGCCCGACGCGCCGATCACCGTGGTGCACCGTTCCGACGGCTCGGGCACGACTTTTTGCTTCGTCGACTATCTCTCGAAGGTCAGCGCCGAGTGGAAGAAGAAGCCGGGCGTGGGCACGGCCGTCAATTGGCCGGTCGGCCTGGGCGGCAAGGGCAACGAGGGCGTGGCCAGCTTAGTCAAGCAAACCCCCAACTCGTTGGGCTACATCGAGCTAATCTACGCCAAGCAGAACAACATCGCCTACGCGTCCATGCAGAACGGCTCCGGCAAGTTCGTGAAGGCGTCGGTGGAGTCGGTCACCGCGGCGGCCGCTGCGGCGGCGAAGTCCATGCCCAAGGACTACCGCGTCTCGATCACCGACGCTGGGGGAGAGGCCGCCTACCCGATCTCGACGTTTACCTGGCTTCTGGTCTACCAGAAGAACGCAGACGACAAAGGCGCGATCCTTAAAGATTTCCTGCGCTGGATGCTCAAGGACGGACAGGCGATGACTGCGCCCCTGGGTTACGCGCCGCTGCCCGCCTCCGTCAACGCGATGGTCGCCAAGACCGTCGAAACGATCAAGTAGCGTGAAGCAGTCTGAGAGAGCCGGCGATCGTCTCTTCCGCGCGGCGGTCGCCGGAGTCTCGGGGATCGTGCTGATCGCGGCATTAACATTGGCCCTCCAGTTGGCTCGCGAGTCGTCCGGCACGTGGAAGACGTTTGGCCTCTCCTTCCTTTGGACGTCCACTTGGGATCCGGTCAACGACGTGTTCGGCGCCCTGCCGTTCCTGTACGGGACGGCGGCCTCATCCATACTCGCTCTGATCATCGCCGTTCCCCTGGGCGTGGGCGCGGCCGTGTTTTTGACCGAGCTAGCACCCCCGCGTTTGGCCGAGACCTTGATGTTCGCCATCGAATTGCTGGCCGCGGTGCCGAGCGTGATCTTGGGACTTATCGGCATCTTCGTTTTAGTTCCCGCGATGCGGGCGATCGGCTCGCCTTACGGCGTGGGCCTGCTCACGGCCGGGCTCATCCTGGCCTTTATGATCCTTCCTTATATTACCACCATCACGCGCGAGGTCCTGCTCACCGTCCCTCGTCCCCTCAAGGAGGCGATGTACGCTCTCGGCGCCACGCGCTGGGAAGTGGTGCGCGGCGTGAGCCTGCCTTATGCGCGCTCGGGCGTGATCGGCGCGGTGTTCCTGTCGCTTGGGCGCGCGCTGGGCGAGACCATGGCGGTGACCATGGTCATCGGCAACACGCCGCGCATTACGGCGTCCTTGTTCGCGCCGGCTTACAGCATGGCGGCCGTCATTGCCAACGAGCTCGCCGAGGCCGCCAGCGACGCTCATCTCTCGGCCTTGGTGGCGATCGGTTTGACTTTGATGGCGGTCACGGTGATCGTCAACGGCGCCGCGCGGCTGATGATCTATCGTCTGGAGCGGCGACCGTGAACGACGCGCACTACGCCCGGCGTCAAAAGGTCAACACGCTGATGTTCGCGTTGACGGCGGTGTGCGCCGCGATTTCGGCGGGCGCCTTATTGGCCGTTTTGGGCTACATCGTTTGGCAGGGGGCGTCCTCTTTGAGCTGGAGCTTCCTGGTGAATCTTCCCAAGCCCGTGGGCGAGACCGGCGGCGGCATCGCCAACTCCATCGTGGGCTCGGCGAAAGTCGTGGGGCTAGCGGGCCTTATCGGCATTCCCATCGGCGTGCTGTCGGGTCTGTACTTGGCCGAGTACGGCCGCGGCCGCTACGCCTTTTGCGTGCGCTACGCCGCCGACGTCATGAACGGCGTGCCTTCCATCGTGGTGGGCCTTTTCGCTTACGCGCTGATCGTTCATCCCATGAAAAAATTCAGCGCGCTGTCGGGCTCGGTCGCTTTGGCCGTGATCATTGTCCCCATCGTCCTGCGCAACACCGAGGAGTTCCTGCGCCTGGTGCCGGGGACTTTGCGCGAGGCCGCACTCGCCCTGGGCGTGCCGCGCTGGCGGGTCACGTTGTTCGTGATCCTGCCTACCGCCGGGCGCGGCATCATGACCGGAGCCCTGCTGGCGCTGGCGCGCGTCTCGGGCGAGACCGCGCCGTTGATCTTCACCGCCTTCGGCAATCGCTTCGCCGACAACGGCTGGCTCAACCCCATCGCCACGCTCCCTCACACGATCTTCACCTACGCCATCGCCCCCTATGACGACTGGCACCGCCAGGCCTGGGCGGCGGCGATGATCCTGATGTCCTTCGTGCTCGCCGTCAACGTCACGGCTCGACTATGGCTGAAATCCTAAATCAAACCAAGGTGGTCATGTCCGTGCGCGGCCTGCGCGCCGGCTACGGTGCGGCCCCCGTCCTGCAGGGCGTCAACCTCGACATCCGCGAGAAGTCGGTGACCGCGATCATCGGGCCCTCCGGGTGCGGCAAGTCCACCTTGATCCGGTGTCTTAATCGCATGCACGAGGCCATCGTGGGTGCCACCTGCGACGGCGAGATCCGGTTCGGCGAGCGCAACGTTCTGGAGATGGACCCCGTCCTCCTGCGCCGCGAGGTGGGCATGGTGTTCCAGCGCCCGAATCCGTTTCCGACCATGAGCATCTTCGAGAACGTGGCCGCCGGCCTCGTTCTCAACGGCGTCAAGGATCGCGCCGTCTTAGCCGAGACCGTGGAGAACAGCCTGCGCCGCGCCGCGCTCTGGGACGAGGTCAAAGACAAGTTGGGCGCCCCGGGCGTGGGCCTCTCCGGCGGCCAGCAGCAGCGCCTGTGCATCGCGCGCGCGCTCGCCGTGGAGCCGCATATTCTGCTCTTGGATGAGCCCTGCTCGGCGCTCGACCCGATCGCGACCGGCCGCATCGAGGAGCTCCTGCTGCAGATCAAGGAGCACCTCACCGTCGTCATCGTCACCCACAACATGCAGCAGGCCGCGCGCGTCTCGGAGTACACCGTGTTCATGCTCATGGGCGAGCTCGTCGAGTACGGCCTGACCCGGCAGGTGTTCACCAAGCCTGCCGACAAGCGCACCGAAGACTACATCACCGGGAGGTTCGGATGAAGCGTCATTTCGACACCGACTTGGACGGCCTGCGCGGGCGCCTTCTGCGCATGGGCAGCCTGTGCGAGGAGATGGTCCAATACGCGGTCAAAGTGATCGTCGAGCGCGATGAGAAGCATCTGACTCACGTGGAGAACTGCGAGCGCCAGGTCAACGCCCTGCACATTGAGATCGACGACGTGTGCCTGCGCTTAATCGCCCTGCACCAGCCCGCGGCCAGCGACCTGCGTCTGCTGGCCGCGGCGCTTAAGATCAACTCCGACCTCGAGCGCGTGGGCGACCAGGCGGTCAACATCGCCGAGACCGGCGTCTATCTGTGCAAGGAGCCGGCCATGAAGTTGGGCGACATCCCGCGCATGGTCGAGGTCGCCGCGGGCATGCTCAAGGACGCGCTCGACGCCTTCTCCCGCGGCGACGTAGAGCTGGCGCGCGACGTGATCCGCCGCGACGACGAAGAGGACCGTCTCAAGAGCCAGACCTTCAACGAGCTGGTCACCTTGATGCAGCGCGACGCTTCCGCGATCCAGCGCGGCATGGACATCATCCTGATCGCGCGCAATTTGGAACGCATCGCCGATCACGCCACCAACGTGGCCGAGGACGTGATCTTCATGGTGCTGGGCAAGGACATCCGCCACTCCGCCGAAACAACCGACGTTTAGCGCGCGCGAACGCGGATGCCCGACGCGATCTTTCCGTCTGGCGAGATCACGTCGATGAGGTCGCCGACTTGAACCGCCTCAAATTCCAGAGGTTCATCGGGCTTGCCCTTCACTTCGCGGGCGATCTTCGCGTCTTCGGGGACGGCGAAGTCGCGCATCGCGCCGGAGCTGCGCAGCGACAGGGTGCGCTTGAAGATATCCGTGTTGGCGATCTCGCCGGTCGTCCTACCGGGTGATGCGGCGATCTTTTCCTCCGCCTTGGCGGGCGCGGCGGCTTTAGGGGAGGACGCCGGAGAGGTTTTGCTTTTGCGCTTTATTTTCGGCTTGGCCGCGCTTGCGGACGCGCTCAGGGCGATGGCAAGACAGACGGCGGCGGCAAGACCGCGGCTCATGGATTTTCGACGGGAATTTCCGCGGCCGGTTTGACCTTCTCGACGTGCACGCGTCCCTGGACGTCGACTTTCACGCCGTGATGGCGCTTGAGTTCCTCCAAGATTTCTTCCGGCGAGAATCCGTGGCTGCCGGCGCGGTTTTTGATGTCGTTGAGCAAGGTCTTCACCCGTGAGGGCACGTCCTTGATGCGCTGCAGGCGCGAGGCATAGCCCCAGGCCGCTTCGGACAAGGTCTTTCCGCCGGTCTTGCGCGGCTCATCGGAGACGGGCGCGGGCGTCGGCGCTGAGGCGGCCTCCGGGGGCGTGGGCCGGGACGGAGCGCGTCCGCGCCCGCCTCGTCCGCGTCGCGCGGACGCAGCGGTGGAGGAACTCGACGAACCGGCGCGCGAGCGCCCGCCGCGGGACCGGCCACCCCGGGAGCGGCGCGCGGGCTTGCTGCCCGCNNCTTGCTGCCCGCGGCCTCGTAGCTGCGAGCCTCTTCGGACATGGCCGCGGCGTCGGGATGCGACGTCCAGATCGTGGCGATGCGGCCCAGGCGCTGGAGCTCGGCGGCCATGGCCGAGAGCGTGGCGTCGTTGGTCACCATCAAGAAGGGCACGTGCGCGGGCAGCACGGCATGAAGCATGCCCGCGTGCAGGGACATCACGAAGTCTGCGGCGTTGGCGCCGCCTTTGGGCGAGACCACCGTCGCGAAGTTGGGCAGGCGCGCCAGAGGCTTCTCGAGGTTGCGCGGCAGCAGCGCGCCGGGGCGCAGGAACACGCGCACGAGCGTGTAGCGCGTGACCCGCGCGTCCGGCGGCACGTGCGGGTCGTTGTCGCCGTCGATGAGAAGGACGCCGTCGATGGGCGAGAGCGGCTGCGCGGCAGAATTGGGGTTGTCTTGCATGGCCGTCGCGTCGATGGGGTCTGTTCCCATGGGCGCGGTGTCGGCGAGATTGTCGGCGGTAGACGAGTGAGGAGTGGTCATAAGTTCGTCTCAGTATAGCACTTACGGCCGAGAGGGCGTCTTGATGCGCTTATGGGCGAGTTGTGCCGCCAACGGCTCATATAAACAATCCGGGATCGCCGGCGCCAGGTATTTCATGGGATAGGACAGCTGCCAGGGAAAGTGCACCACGCGCCGCCGCGCGTCGATGCCGGCGAGCATGGCGGCTACGCCGTCGTCGGTGTCCATGAGGAAGGGCATGCTCCCGACGAGGTTGCGATCGGTCATCTCGCTGCGCACGAAGCCGGGGCACACCGTGACCACCGAGACGCCGGTGCCGCGCAGGTCGATGCGCGTAGACTCAAGAAGAGTGATCAGCGCCGCCTTGCTGGCGCAGTAAGGGCCCGATTTGGGAAGCCCGCGGAAGCCGGCCAGGCTGGCGACGGCCGCGATCGTTCCCGAACCTTGCGCGATCATTCCCGGAATCACGGCTTCCATCCAATAGCAGACACCGAGCACGTTGGTCTCGAACGTCCAGCGCACAGTCTCGGCCGAGAACGCCTTGGCGTCCATTGTGTCGCCCACGCCCGCGTTGAGTACCGCCCAGTCCAGGCCGCCCCAGGCTTTCTTGATCGCGGCGTAGTGTCCGCGCACCGTCTCCGGCTCGGTGACCGAACCATATAGAGGTAAGACTTCTCCCCCCGCCGCGACCACGTGCTTGGCGGTCTCATCGAGATGTTCTCGCCGCCGCCCGCTGATCGCCACTTTCCACCCTCGTCGCCCAAGTTGAATCGCGGCCTCGCGGCCGAGGCCTGAGGTAGCACCCGTGATAAGAGCTCTTGTCATGGGGCCGAGCCTAGCAAATAAGTTCGGGGTCGAACTCGGGTTTTGCGCAGGCTGCGCAAAACCCTCGAGTGAGAAATTAGGAGTAGTATTCGGGTAAATCACCCTGGCGTTATGGCTTGTCTCAGGGTATAATCGATACATGCGCCGCGCCACGACTAGGCTTGCGCCGTTGGCCGTTCTGTTGTCTAGCCTCGCTTCCGCCCAGATGACGCCGGAAAAGTCCGTGCAAGGCTCGGGAACGAACGTAACGGCGCCTGTGTCCGGCACGAGCAACTCCTCCCCCGCGATGTCCCCGAGCGCCATGGGTTCGGGGGCGGTCACGCAAGGCGTTATGTCCGGCGTTGCTCCGACCGTGGCTCCCATTGTCGATCAGCACAAAGCCTCGCCTGTCGTCACTCCGACCGCCGTTCCCACGAAGACCGTCGGCTCACGCCTGCCTTCCGCAGCCGCCAAACCGACCGTGAGCAAAGCCGCGCCCGCTCCTCAGGCGTCTTCCGTTCTTAAGGGCGCCGCCGGCGCCGTCGAGAAAGGCCAGATGATCGAGAAGTCGGGCAGCGACGGGATGGTCGTGCGAGAAGCGCTAGATAAGGCGTTCGACGCTTCGCTTGTTAAAGGCGTCGCCCCCGACGTCGCGTCGGGCCGTTTGCAGAGCGCGCGCGAAAAAGTATCAGCGATGACGTCCATCGCCAATAACGCGCATCCGGCAGACGCGCCCGATCTGTACGGCTCCGCCATCAAGACGGCCAAGGAGGCGCTGTCGCCGGCCGCGGCCGAATTCGTGGCCAAGAAGGTTTTGTCATTTGCCGCGGTCAAGGCCGAGACCTCCCTCTCGGCTCTTCTGTCCGGCGCCTTCAAGGCCGCCGCCGCGGGCCGGGCCAGCGAGGCCGATCACTCCCTGAAAGCTTTGCGCAAGTGGGAGACCCTGCTCGGCGCGCCGGGCCGGCCCTTGCTGACCAACGGCGATCGCATCGAGCCTGCATTGGCCGCAGCGGCGATGGCTCCCGACGCCGCGGCCGCGGCGGCGAGCGTTCGCGTCGTCAAGCGCGGCGACGCCTACGTCGCCGTTCTCCCCGGATCCGCCGTCGAGAAAATATCGGGTTTGGCCGGCACCTTCAAGCTGATCCAGCTTGAGGCGTTGTCCCTGTTCACGCGGGCCGACGCCTATCGCGCCGGAGTATCGGGCAGCGCGGTTTATCGCGCGCGCCGCGGGCTCGGCGACTCGGTGCCGTCTGCGGCATTGTCCGCGGGAAATTTCTGGCTGAAGTCTCTGTTCATGCGCGCGTGGAACGCGCTGTTGTCCTTGCTCCCGGGCCGCTCGCTGCCGGTCGTCGCCGATGCCTCGTCGCTGCCGCGGCTGCGCGAGGCCGCGCGATCGTGGCGCGAGGCCGTCGACTTGGGCGAAGCCTCCGCAAGACGCGCCGGCGCGGCGTATGCGGCCGTCTCCTCGGTTCGGGGCGCCTTCGTCTCAGCCCGCCGAGCGGCGCTCGCGCACGAGGCGTTGACCGGCGCCTCGGGCGCCGTCGCGCGCATCGATTCATTGAATCGCGAATTCGAGACTGCCGTCGCGGAGACGGGCCTGACAAACGCTGATCTGATACCCCCCCAACTCGACTGGATTGTCTCCGGCGAGGGCGGGCTGCGCCACTGGGCCTTGCTCCATGCCGCCGACGCCCGCTCGTATGCCGCGACGGCGTTTGCCAAGGTTCAGGGCGAGCAGCCTGTCGTGATCCTGGGCGAGGGGCCGGCGGTCGCCGCGGCGAAGGACTTGGCGGCGGGCGTGAAGCCCGGAAGCATGCGTTTTGTCGCGTCCGAATCCGGATTGTGGGCGGCCGGCTCCGGCTCTCACGGCCGGGGAACGTTGGCGGCCGATCTGCGCTCGACTGAAAAGGGCGGCTCTTTGCGCGTCGAAGTCGAGCACGGCGATGCGGAATTGGCGCGAGCCTTGGACGGCTTGGGCTTTAGGGTCGTGTCCGCGGGGCGCGGCTTCCGGGCGACCCTCGACGCGGACAGTTCTTCGGCCGATGCCGAGGAACTCGCCGCGCTGGCGGCTGAGGCCGCGGCCTTGATCACCGACTCTCCTTCTAAGGCCGAGTCGTCCTCAGCGGGTCTGGAGGCCTTGCTCTCCGATGTGCGCCGCGACCCGAGCAAAGCGGCCGCTTCCGCCAAAGCTCTGGATGGTCGCGCCTGGCTGTCGCGAGCGAATATTCTCGGGCGCGTCGGCGAGCTTGAGGCCGTCGCGACGCGCATCGGCAGGCTGAAAATCTTCGCCCTTGTTGATGAGACGGGTTTGCCGCGCTTCGCGCGCACCGAACTTCTCGGCGCGCGATGAGTGCGCGGACGCTCCTCGCCGCGGTTCTTGCCCTCGCCTCTTCCGCGTCCGCTGAATCCGGACTGTCTCTTCTGACCGCGCGCGTCGACCTCGAGCCCGGGACGTTTCACGGGCTGGCGCTAAGCCTCGGCACGGGACGGTCGGTGTGCGGCCGGGCGACTTTCAATCGCCGCGCGGCGGCGGCGGGCGGACGCGTGCTGGTGCTCGACGCGGCCGGTCCTGGGGACGAGGAAGCCATCCGCATGTCCCAGGCCGTCATCGTGCGGCGCGGCGGTTTGTCCAGCCGCGCGGGCGTGGCGGCGCGCCGCCATGGCGTGCCCGCGGTGGCGTTGGGACAGGGCCGTTGGGACGCGAGCGGAACGGTTTTGCATTTGGACGCGCCGACGTACGGAAAACAGAAATCTGCCGCGGGATTTACGTATCAACCGGTCGTCGGTTCCGAGGAGCGCGTCCTGCGCGAGGGCGACGCGGTGGCCATCGACGCGGCGACCGGACGCGTGACGTTGATCGCCCCTGAGGAGGCGGAAGACCGCATCGCCGCGGCCGAGGCGGCGCTGGCCTACGACGGCTTGCGCGACGCGCTGGCCATCGAGCATTGGCTGGCGTCGTCCTTAAGTCCCCGCAGGGCCTCCGCGCTGTTGGAGGAGTTAGTCGTCCGAGCCGTGGCGGGGGCCATGCCCCCCACCGATTTGGCGCGCGTCCGACGGGCCGCGGAGGCGGCTGTCCCCGCGGCCGCGCGCGAGGAGATGCGCCGTGTCGAGGCGCGCGCCTTTACGCGCGCCATCCGCCAGACGCGGCGATACGCCGAGGACTGCGCCAGCGACGTCGCCGACGCGGCGGATGCCGCCTCGCTCGAGCGCTTAGGCGCGCAAGCCCGCGCCGCGGCCGGCGGAGCCGCGGCCGTATCCGGAATCTTGTCTTTGTCCGACAATGGGGCCGCGGCCGAGGCGCGGGCCTGCGGCGAGGCGGCCGCACGGCGCGCCCGTGCGCGCGCGGGCAAGCACGCGCCGCTGTCTGCGGCCGTGGCCGCCGCCGGGGCCGACCGCCCCGAGGGCGAGGACATTCCCCCCGACTCGTGGCGGCGCTTCGTCCTCGATAACGATTTAGGCGAGTGGCTTGCGCGCACGGTTGACGACGCGTCGCTGGGCCTGCGCCTTAAATCCGAGCGCATCCGTCTGCGCATCCTCTCCGGGAAAATCGACGCGTCCTCCGCGGCCGGACGCGCGGCGCGGTCTGCGGCTTCGGGCCCCGCGTTGATCGTCGGCCCCGACGCCGCCATCAAGGCGGAAGGCCCGTCCGACGCGCTGGAGCGGCTGAAGGAAGTGTGGGCGGCGTCATGGTCGCCCGGCCCCTTGGGGACGCGCCTGCGCGCCGGCCGCCCCCTCGATTATGAGGGCCGCGTGCGCGTTGAGAAGATCGTGCCGGCCGACGTCTCAGGCGTGGTCTTTTCCCGCGATCCCGGCTCGGGACGCCGCGAGCGCATCCTCATCGAGGCGCTGTCCGGTTCGCTTGACCGCATGCTGGCCGCCGACGCCGAGATCGAGTCTTTCACGCTCGACCGGCGAACCGGACGCGAATCGGCCCCGCGCGCGGGTGCTGGGACGACGTCCTTGTCGCCCGAGCGCTTGGCGCGCGTGGCGCGTTTGGCGCGCGCCCTCGACGCCTGGAAAGGCGCGGGCGTGGAAGTCTCCTTTTCCTTCGCCGGCCCCCGCCTGCTCGTCTGGTCGCTGCGCTAGCGCATGCGCACGCGGATATTTTCCGGCGGGCTGACGCTGCTGCTCGCGTTCTCTGCTTTGGCCAACGGAGGCCACGATCTGTGGGCGGCGACGTCGATTTATCTGGCGCTTCTGTGTTTCGGGGTAGCCCTGTTGTTCGATCGCTGTTGGGGCGAGAGCGCGCCGGGTCTCTCGATATGCCTGCCGTTTGCTCTCGCCGGCGTGGCCGCCGCCATGGCGTTGTCGTTTCGTCAATCGGTTCATCCCGAGGAATCCTGGCTTGGAATGATGGACTGGCTGGCCGCGATGCTCGTGTTCGTGATCGCGCAAAATGTTTTCCGCGAGAAAAGATATCTAGATGACCTTCTCGCGGCCGCGGGGACGCTGCTGTGCTTTGAAGCGGCGTTGATCCTTTATCAGCACGATTTTTTCGCGGTCGAGGGCATCGATCCGGGGCTGTGGCTGGTCCGATACGTCGTTGAGCCTCAAGTGCCCGGTACTCTTGTCAACTCCAGCGCGGCCACGGCTTTTATTCTGTTGTGGACGCCCGTCTTGATCGCGCAGGCTCTGGCCAAACGGCGTTGGTTCTGGACCGCGGGCGCGGCCGCCGCGATCGTGGGCCTGATCTTCCTGAAAAGCGCCTGGGGCATGATGTGCCTTGCGGCCGCCGCACCCTTGTTGACGGGACCGAGACCCTTGTTGGAGTGGACGGCGCGCCGTCCCCGTCTTGCCGCCGCCGGCGCGGCAAGCTTCGCAGTACTCATCATCGTTGGGCTCATCTTCAAACTGTCTCATTATGGAAACACGTCGCGCCTGTACTGGTGGGCCAGCGGCCTGAGCATGTTCTGCGATCATCCCTGGTTGGGCGTGGGGATCGGGAATTTTCCGAGCGCCTATCCGGCGTATAAGATCGGGGCCGTGCAGAACACGCTGTACGCGCACAATAGCGTCGTGAGTCTGCTTTCGGAGACGGGGATCGTCGGCACGGCGAGCGTGGCGGCTTTTCTTTTCTTGTTCTCGAGGCGCCTGCGCACGGAAAAAAAATCCGTTTCCGAACGCTGGCCGTACCTGCTGGGACTGATGATCTTCGCCCTGTTCGGCGCCGTCGGCTTGAGCTTGGAGTATCTGGCCAACTTGGCGACATGCGGGCTGTTCCTCGGGATCTTGGCTGCGCCCATGTCGGCGCCCAAGTGGAAGCCGCGCCGCTCGGCGCTGCTGGTCGTCGCCGCGCTGAGCGTGAGCGCGGCGCCGTGGCTGGTCTCCCCCTTGATGGCCAGCCGCTTTTGCATGTCGGGCTGGGAAGCGCTGGCCTCCAGAGATCCCTTGTCCTCGGTCAAGGAGTTCTCCTCGGCGGCGAGCTTGGACCCGCGCTCCTCCGACGCTCGCCTGGGACTATCGCTGGCGATGCTCGCGCGTTACCAACTCACTCATGACCCGAAGGATCTCGAGGAATCTCTGGCGCGCCGCAAAGAGGCGCAGGCGCTTAACGCTTTGCAGCGGATCGCGCCTTAAGCAGCGAGCGGAGCTCGGCGAGCTCATCGGCGTCGAGAAAGCCGAACGTCATCAAGCCCGCCGGGTAGGCGCACAAGAGTAGAGCGCGCGCGACTAGGCCGGCGTTCATTCCCAGCCGCCAGAGACCCGCCGTCCAGGCCGCGAGCATGGCCAAGCGCGTCCACTCGTAAGGCACGGCGCGCGAGGAGCGGCCTAAAGTCCATACGGCGACGGCCATCGAGACGTAGGCCGCGAGCGTGGCCCAGGCCGCGCCCATCATCCCCAGGCGCGGGATGAGCAGTCCGTTGGCGGCGAGGTTGACCAAAGCGCCCGCCCAAGTCGCGATGGAGACGGCGCCGGTGCGCTTATCGAGCATCAGCGGAGCGAGCATCACGAAATAAAACCCGTTGAACAGATAGGCGAGAGTCACGACCGGCACGACCGGCAATCCGCTCCAGAAAGACGGATGAATCAAGGACTTGCCTGCGAAAAGCGGCGCGGTGACCAGCGGCCCGATGAAGAAGACGATGCCCAGAAAAGCCCAGGACGCCAGCGTAGTGAAATACGTGAGCACGCGCGCGATCAATGCGCCCGCGTCGGGGCGATCGGCCCTCTCCAGGATGAAGGGCTTCCAGGCCTGGTCGAACATGCCCACCAGCAGCATCATGCCGATGCCGAGCTTGTAGCAGGTCCCGTACACGCCCGCCTCCGCCAAACCCGCCGCGCGGGCCAGGATCGGCCGGTCGGCGACCTGCACCACCATCGAGCCCACGCCGGCCAGCACCAGCGGCACGCCGAAGCCGAGCATGCTCTTGAGCTTGACTCGGTCGGGCGCGGACAAGCGCGCGCAGATGACGGGAGCAAGCATCGCCAAACTCGAGATCGAGGCCGTGAGGTTGGCCAAGAACACGCCGTTGATCCCGAGCCTCAGCACGCGCACGAAGACGTAAGCCAGCACGAGGTTCATCGCGATGCCCACGAGCTTGATGCCGGCGTAGGTGCCGGCGCGATGCGAGCCGCGCAGCTCGGCGTAGGGCATGATCATGGCCGCGTCGGCGGCCAGGATCCAAGCGCCGTAGCGCACCAAAATCGCGAATTCCTCGGGAAGGCCCATGACGCGCGCCAAGGGCGCGGCAAACAGATGGATGGCCGTCGAGACGGCGAGCGCGGAAGCGACCACAGTCAGGAAGGCCGCGCTGAAGGCGGATTCGTCGGAGCGTCCGTCTCGTCGGCCCAAGCGCAGATAGGCCGTGTCGAGGCCGAGCCCGTAGATCACGGTCAAAAAGGCGATGTAGGCGTACACCGCCTGCATGGCGCCGTTGTCGGCAGGCTCAAGCAGGTACGAGAACAGCGGCGTGAGCAGGAAGCTCAGCAGGCGACCGAGCACGGTGGACAGGCCGTAGACGGCGGTCTCTTTTGCGAGGCCGCGCAGCTCGCGTAGCATGGCGCCCATACTATCAAAATCGTAGGATCAGGTATGCGCCGCTCCGACGACCGGCACCTTCCGGAAAGCCTTTTGCTTCTGGCCTCGCGCCTTCGCACCGCGCGTCAATTGCGGCGGCTCTCGCGCCTTCCTAGCGCCACGGGCGACCGGGTCTCCTTCGCGGTGCTGGGCGACGCGGAGCCCTCGCGCTTCTGGATTTACCGCAAGCTGTTCAATCGCGAGGGCGTGTTCCACCAGCAGATGAGCGAGCTTCAGAAGCTGCCGCTGACCTTCACGGTCCAGCTCGGGGACATGGTCAGCAAGGGAATAGTCTCGAACTACGAGGCCTTCCTGCGCGGGCTGCGGCGGGTCTGGTCGGGTCGGCCGTACCTGACGGTGATCGGCAACCACGATCGCTCGCGTCCCATGGGCAAGTCGCACTCGACTTTGTATCGCGGCCTGTTCGGAAAGGCCAATTATTTTTTCGACCACGGGAGCGTGCGCTTCGTGGTCCTCGATTCCAGCGCCAAGCGCCTGACGAAAACGCAGCTCAAATGGCTGAAGATGGCGCTGAAGGTTCCCGGACGCAAGGTGGTCTTCACGCATATGCCGCCGGTCCAGCTCGGCTTATGGGGCGGCGTGGGGCGGGTCCATGCACTCGGCGGCTTCGTCGGCGGCGCGCGCGAGTTCGCCGAGATCGTCTCGGAAGCGAAGGTCAGCCGCGTCTATATGGGCCACGTGCACGCCTTCGGCGTGCAGGACCACGGCGGGGTGCGCTACGTGCTCACCGGCGGAGGCGGCTCGGCCTTGTTTCCTTCCGGCAATCGCGACCGCTTTCATCATTTCCTGACGGTCGAGATTGCGCCCGGCGGCATCCGCGAGCGCGTGCACACCCTCGACGGACAAGTCTTCACGATCCCGCAGGGCGTGGTGCTGCTGCCTACGCACTGACGAAGCGGCCGCGCCGCGTCCAGCCCGCCCGCCGCCGCGCCGCGGCGTCCTCGACTAGAAGTAGGTCGCTGTCTAAGTCGGCCCAGCGGAAAAAACCGGTCCCCAGGGCTAAATGCACGCTGGCGCCCAAGCCGCGCGCGGTCTCGGCCATGCAGCCGATCATCAACGGCATCCCCGCCGCGCGCGCGACGGCGGCGATCTCGAGTCCGCGCGAGATGCCCGACTTGGCCAGCTTGATGTTGATGGCGCTCACCCCTGCCTCGGCGGCGCGCGCGGCGTCCTCGGGCGTGGCCACGCTCTCGTCGGCCGCGACCGGGACCGGGCAGCGCTTGGCCGTGAAAGCCAGGCCGGCCAAGTCGCTTTTAGGCGTGGGCTGTTCGAGCATCTCCACGCGCGCGCCCTCGCGCAGGACGGTCTCGACAAAGCGCAAGGCGCCGCGCGGGGTGAAGCCTTGGTTGCCGTCGAGGATAAGGCGGGCCCGGGGAGCGGCGTCGCGCGCGGCGCGCACACGCGCCAGATCGTCGCTTAAGCGGCCGCCGACTTTTATCTTGAGCACGCGAAAGCCCGCCTCGGCGGCTTCGGCGGCGGCTTCCGCCGTCAATCGCGAGTCGTTCCAGGCCGAGAGTGTGACGTCGGTCTCCAGACGGCGCGACGCTCCGCCCAGCCACCCGGCCAGATTTGTTCCAGCCTCGGCGGCCAAGGCCGAGAGCAGGGCCGATTCGAAGGCGGCGACGGCGGGGCTTAAGTCCCCCCGCAGCGTCCAGGCCTCCTGGACCAGCGCGCGCCATGAGCGGACGTCGCGGCCTACGGCGCGGCGGGACAGCGACTGCAGCGCGCGCTTCAGCGCCGGGGCGGTGAGATGCTTTTGGGCGATGGACGTGGAGGCCTCGCCGTAGCCCTGGGCTCCGCTGCGCAGTCGCAGCGTCAGGGCGGCGTTGACGGTGTGTTCGCGTCGGCCTTGAGCGGTGACGAAGGGACGCTTGAGGGCGGCCGTTACGAGTTCGACGCGGGCGGAGGCGATGAGCGTTCCCGGCACATGGCGACGATAGCAAAAATGGTTATAATGGCCACCGATGAACACTTTATTGCTCTCTGTTTTATTGGCGTTGTCGGGCTCGGCCGCCGCTCAATCGACCGCCACGCTTCGCGGCGTGGATGTCTACCGCTCGACTATCCTGACGACTGAAAAGGCCCGGATGCTTTTCAGCGATCGTCTGCGCGAGATCGTGGAGCTGCGCAACAAGCATCAGCCCGTCGCCAATGAGAAAGCTGAGGCTTTGCGCAAGAAGCTGGAGAAAGAAGCGCGCGCTTTTCCCGGGATCGCCCACGTCTCGCTCTCGGTCTCGGAGTACTTCACCTCCGTCGATCACGCGATGTACGCGACTTTCGACGTCGTCGATGAGGTCGACCGCTCCCGTCTGGCCTTCCTGCCCAAGCCCACGCGAACGATGCGCGATCCCGACGGGCTGTTGGCGGCCTGGAAGCAGTATTACGACGTGGGCTCGGCGCTCTCCCGCCGCGGCCAGATGCCGGTGGACCGCCCCGACTGCCCGGGCTTCTACTGTTTGTGGGGAGGCCCCACGCCCGAGCTCGCGGCTTTGCAGAAGAAGTTCGTCGCCGGCGCCGCGGCCAAGGAAGCCGAGCTGCGCGTGGTCTTAAGCCATGACGCCGATGGCGACAAGCGCGCGGCCGCCCTGTTCGTCTTGAGCTACGGCACGCGCGGCGAAAAAGTGGTCGAAGCCTGCCACGGCGCGCTGAGGGACCCCTCCTCGGCCGTCCGCGGCGCCGCCCTGCAGATCTTGGCCGACGTGGTTAACCACCGCAAAGACCTGCGCGTGGATGTCGAAAAAATTCTGCCCCTGCTCGACGACCCCGTTGACGTGGTGCGCGGAAAGACCATGGGCCTGCTCGTGCCTATGGTCGACAACGAGCCGCAGCGCCGGAAGATGATGGCCGCCGCTCCGCGCCTGGTCGATCTTCTGAAGCTTAAGCAACCCGATAACCATGATCTGGCCTTTACGGTGCTGGGCCTGATCTCACGAAAAAGCATCAATCGGCGCGATTACAAGGGTTGGCAGGAGTGGGCCGATAAGGCCGCGGCCGGCAAAATAGACTTAGAGCGCTAGACCCACGCAACTGTTGGCGCCAACAGTTGCAAACGACTTACTGTCGGCGCGACTGGATCTCGCGCTGCATCTCGCCTTCGAGATCTTCCATCTCTTTCATCTCGGCCTCGAGTACGTCGTCGATCTTATAGGGAGTCGCGGGCGTCAGCATTTGAGGTTTGGTCTTAGGCGCCGGAGGCAGCGGGGGTGCTGCGGCCACGGGAGCGCGCGCCGGCGGAGCGGCGGGAGCGGGAGCGGGCGCTGGAGTCGGAGCAGGAGCAGGAGTGGAGACAGAGGCCGGAGCTTCGGCCGGCTCCTCCGATCGCGCCGTGCTCGCGACGGATACTTTTTCCCCGTTCATCCAGCGCCGGGCCACGCTCGCTTTGACGGAGAAGTTCACGCTCGTGATCGTCAGTCCGTCGGCGGCTTTTCGGGCCATCGAAGTGTTTATTCCGATGATGGCGCCGGTCCGATCGATCAGCGGACCGCCGGAATTGCCGCGGTTAATGCTGGCGTCGGTCTGGAAAGCGTCCTTGCCCGCCACGCCGCCTAAGTCGGCGATTACCGTGCTGATCACTCCTTGAGTGAGCGTCCACAGCCCGCCCTGCTCGGGATGGCCAATGGCCACGACCGAATCGCCGGGCTCCACGGCCGAGTCGTCGCCGAGCGGCAGCGGCGGAGCCTTGATCTTGCCTTCGGGCTCGAGCACGGCCAGATCGAGCGCTCGATCGAAATGGACGACCCTCGCCTTGATGGGGTTTTTCATGTCGCGGCTGGAGTCGCCGGTGACGCGATCGGGCTTGAGGTAAATGCGCACCGCCGGATAAGGATGGGCGGTCCGGTTGTCAATTACGACGTGGGCGTTGGTGAGCACGCGGCCGTCTTTGTCGATCACGCTGCCGGTGCCGAGCTCTCCTGCCCCGCGCTCCCTTTCCGCGGCCAAGATGAGCACCACCGAGGGCGAGGCCTTCTGGTAGATTTCCTTTGAGGTCAGAAATACGGCCGGCGCGGCGCCGCTATCGGCGGCATAAATGGGCGCGGATGCGGCAAGAGACAGGCACGCGGCAAAAAGAGCTATTCGGTTCATACACCGAGGATACAAAAAAATATGTCCCCTCCAGGAATCGAACCTGGATTGCCTGCTTAGAAGGCAGGAGCTCTATCCATTGAGCTAAGGGGACGTAAGTCGATTATAGGATAGAGCGACTGCCTTCTAATATCAAGAAAAAGGGATTCCCGTCGTACCGGGAATCCCGGGGCAGCTCTATCCATTATTCAATCTCTTCCGTAAGATTCCCTAGTTTGCGCGCGCCTCGGCGAATGTGCAGGACTTGAACCTCCTTTCCCTTAATCCAAAATAGAATTCGATAGGGCCGCGTGCCGTAAAGCAATTGCCTGACTTCTTCTCGAAGTTCCACTCCTTCCGGCGAGATCGGGCATCGCTGCGGATGATCGGCTAGCGATCCAATGGCATCAATTAAACCGTTGTACCACACGGCTCCCTGAAGAGGCGCGCGGCGAATGACCCAGCGATAGAGCTCCTCGATGTCCTTCTGCGCGCGCGGCGTCAGCTTAACGCGATACGCCATGCTTCTTTCTCATGCGCTTATCGAACTTCTCCAGAGTTATTCCCTCTCCGCGCTTGGCCTGCGCCATCCCTTCTTGAACGGCTGAAAAGGCCTCGAAACTTGCGGCCATTTCCAATAGGCGCTGGTAGGACGCGGGGTCTTGGACGACGACTTCGGCTCTTCCGTTCACCGTTAACACCAAAGGGCGATGGCCCTTTTTGAGCTGTTTGACGAAGTTGACGGTGTGGCGCTTGAAATCCGTCAGTGAGTGGATGTCCTGTCGGAGATTCATCATGGCTTTGTCTCGCATTTAATTAGCATCTAATAAGAGTATATGATGCAGGAGGGAACCGCAAGGGGCTGATCGGGGCTGATCGGCATTCCGCTCACCGGCGCCACGCCGCCGCATCACCTAGCAGCTCGCAGAGTGGCGACTTGCACGACAGAAAAAAGCGATAACTTTAGCGGGCGACAGGTTTGCCGGCCTGCTCCCAGGCCTTGATCCCGCCTTCGAGATGGTAGATCGATTTGAACTTGCGGGTTCTCATCATGTTGCGGGTCTTGGCGCTGCGTCGGCCGCTGGCGCAGTGGACGAGATAGGTTTTGTCCTTGTCCAGGGCGGCCAGCTTTTTCTTGAAGTCCGCATCGTGGAAATCCATGTTCACGGCGCCGGCGATGCGGCCTGCGGCGAACTCCTCGGGCGTGCGCACATCAAGGACGATGATCTTCGCGTCGGCCTTCAAGAGCCGCTCGGCCTCGGTGACGTCGATATTGGCGGGATCGCTCTGACTCCGCGCATGGAGTTTGGCTCCGGCAAACAGAAGAAGCGCGGCACAACTGAGAGAAGCCAGATGTTTTATCGAGATCATTGGGATATCACCAGTTGGCGGGCTTATAGTCTTTGAGGAACTTGCCATGAACGTGCACGCCCGTGTTGAGGCCGACGAACCAGGGGTCGAGGATGCGGGCGGCGCCGTCGATGATGTCGAGCGGGGGCTGGAAGTCGTGGACGGCCTGCTTGCGCAGGGAGTGGACGACGGGGTCCTCGTCGGTGACCCAGCCGGTGTCGACGGCGTTCATCCAGATGCCGTCTTTGACGTAATCGCGCGCGGAGGTCAAGGTCAGCATGTTCAGCGCGGCCTTGGCCATGTTCGTGTGCGGGTGCTTGTCGGTTTTCGTGCCGCGCGAGAATATCCCCTCCATCGCGGTCACGTTGACGACGTGCTTGTCGCCGGTCTTATGGCGCAGCATCAGGGGCTTGAGCTTGGCGGCGAGGATGAAGGGGGCCACGGCGTTGATGAGCATCACCTCGAGCAGCTCCGGCGTGGGCACCTCGGCCAAGGTCATGCGCCAGGTGTTCATGGTGCGCAGATCGACCTGTTGTAGGTCGGCGTCGAGCTTGCCGGCCGGGAAGATCTCGCGCCCCGTGATCTTGTCGTCGTAGACCATGCGCACCTGCGACAAGCGCGCGGAGTCGCGCAGGCCCAAGCCGACGGCGCCGCCGTCCCAGGAGGTCAGCGCGCGCTGATCCGTGGCGGGTTCCTGGCGGCCGAGGGCCGAGGTGACCTCGTAATGGCCGGCTAAGATGGAGCGCTCGGCCTCGGAAAGGCCCTTCCAAGGCAGAGCCTCGCGTTCGAGCAGATGCTCGTAGAAGGCCACGGGCCGGCGCACGGTCTGGGCCGCGTTGTTGAGCAGCGCGTCGAGGCGATCCTCGGTCTGCGACAGGTAGCGGCAGAAAATCTCAACACTCGGAGAGTGGCGCAGGTCCAGGCCGTACACACGCAGGCGCGCGCCCCAATCCTTGAAATCGGGCTCCTCGGAAAAGCGCTTGGCGCCGTCGTGGGGAAAGCGCGTGGACACGATCACGCGCGCGCCCAAGCGCAGCATCTTCAGCGCCGCCTGATAGCCGATTTTCAGGCGCGCACCGGTGATGTAGGCGGTGCGGCCGTTTAAGTCCGCGGTTTGGAAGCGCTTGGCGTAGTTGAACTCCGCGCAGTCCGGGCACATATTGTCGTAGAAGTGGTGCAGGCGCGTGAAATCGACCTTGCACACGTAACAGCCCTGGGGTTTGGAGAGATGCCGCACGGGCGCATCCGGCGCGGGCAAAGCGGGCAAGGGTGCTGTGAACACCGCGGCTTGGCGAGCGGCGCGGATGCCGGTGGCAGCACGCGCCAAGCGGTCGGCTTCGATGGCCAGACGCTTCTGCTCCTCGCGTTCGGCGCGGGCGATGCGCGAGCGCTGAAGCCGGGTAGGTCGGGAGAGGCGGCCGGCGGCGCGCATCAAGCGCACGCGCTCGTCTTCAGTCAGGCCGTCGGCTTGGGTCGGGTCGGCCACGACCGACTCGAGAATGGCCAAACCGCGGCGGATTTCCTCGAGTTTGTCGACGGCGGGGCTGTTCACCCCCTCATTGTACCACTTAGCCGGCGATGATCACGCAGGTGCCGGCGATGTGGTCGTGAAGGCAGCGGCGGTCGGCGCGGAAGATGCACAGGGGATCGGCGAAGACGAAAATCGTGCCGACGATCGGAATCATGCCGATGATCGCCCGGACCACCCCGCGCATCAATACGTTGGTCACGAAGCCGCCGTTGGCGAGGTCCTTGACCCGCACGATCCGCAGCCCCATTTGCCTTTTGCCGATCGTCTGCCCCGCGGCGCTCAGCAGGTAGATTTGGTAGCCGGCAAGCCCCAGCATGCCCAGTCCCAGCGCGGCGCTGACCATCAAACCGACGCCGGAGGACAAGGAGCCGATTTTCATCATGTACGCGGCAGCCCCCATGCCAAGAGCCAGAGGAAAAAAGATCAGGCCGTCAATTATCACCGCCCACAATCGGTCCAAAGGTCGCGCTAGGTTCATAGGCCCAGTATAACAGGTCCGGAACAAAAGTCCAGGGCCAGGCGCTCTAGGTTCGGTCGGCGATGGGTGGGTGGTGGATGAACTGTAGGCCGTTGCCGTCGGGGTCTTTGGCGTAGAAGGAGCGGGCTCCGTCGCGATGCGTTTTGGGCGCCTTCACGGCATGTTTTTTGAGGTGCTCGTGCCAAACGTCGACATCCGCAGCGGTACGCAGGACTATGCCGAAATGGTCCAGACGCGTCTCTTTGCCGGGTGTGCCTTTGTGAAGGGCCAGATTGTCTTGGCCATTCATGGTCAGATAAAGATTATCCGCATCCGGACGCCACTCGACCTGGTAGCCGAGCAGACCGCAATAGAATTCCTCGGCCTTTTTTAGATCCGACACGAACAGGGCGATATGCCTGATGCCCAGCGTCGACGGAAGGTCAGCCATGCAGACATGATATAATTTTCTTCTTATGCAGACGTTGACCCCCCTCTCCCCTCTCAAGAAGTTCGTCCCCGACCTGTTCTCCTACCGCCGCCGTAAGACGCGCGAGGTGAAAGTCGGCAACGTCGGCGTGGGCGGCGACAACCCCATCCGCGTCCAGTCCATGACCACCACCGACACCCTCGACGTCGAGGCCACTTTCCGCCAGTCGGTGAAGATGATCGAGGCCGGCTGCGAGATCGTGCGCATCACCGCCCCCACCGTCGACGACGCGCGCGCCATCGGCAAGATCAAGGAAAAGCTCGTGAAAGCGGGCTTCAATGCGCCCATCGTCGCCGACATCCATTTCAACCCCGGCGCCGCCTCCGAGGCCGCCGAGTTCTGCGAGAAGGTGCGCATCAACCCGGGCAACTTCGTCGACACCAAGCGCTTTGCGGTAAAAGAATACACCGACGAGGCCTACGCCGCGGAGATCGCGCGCATCGAGGAGCGCTTCACTCCTCTGGTGCTCAAGCTCAAGCGCCTCAAGCGCGCCTGCCGCATCGGCACCAACCACGGCTCCCTCTCCGACCGCATCATGAACCGCTACGGCGACAGCGCTTTAGGTATGGTCGAGAGCGCGCTCGAATTCGCGCGCATCGCCGAAAAAAACGGCTACCACGACCTGATCTTCTCCATGAAGTCCTCCAACCCCAAGGTGATGATCGCGGCCTACCGTCTGCTGACCCAACGCCTGGACGAAGTGGGTATGAACTACCCTCTGCATCTAGGCGTGACCGAGGCCGGCGATGGCGAGGACGGCCGCATCAAGAGCTCGATTGGCATCGGCTCGCTGCTTGAGGACGGCATCGGCGACACCATCCGCGTCTCTCTGACTGAGGACCCGGAGCGCGAGGTGCCCGTGTGCCAGGTCTTGGCCAAGCCCTTCCACGCCCGCGCGACCGAGCGTGTGCGCGAGGAGTCCAAGCGGCCCCGCTATCACTGCGCCGATTTCTACAGCTACGCGCGCCGCAAGGCCGATTATTTCCCCGTCGGGCCGTTCGTGACCGGCGGCCTCGACCTGGTGCGCGCGGTTACGCGCGTGCCCGCGGCGGCGACGGCCGACGAGATCCTGGCCCTGCATGAGAAGTTGCTCGGCAAGGCCGCCGGCGCCGACCTCGAGATTCTTGAATTCCTCGTGACCGACGCGGCGTCTTTGGAGCGCATGCGCACGATCCGCGCCGGCCTGGCCACGGAGACCTCGCGCCTGGCGTATTTGGCGCGCGTGGAGGGGCCGCTGGGCTTGGCCCAAAGTGCCGTGAAGATCGCCGACATGGTGTGCTGGACGACGCCTACCGAAGGCGACTATGCGGCGTATCTCGAGTCGTTTAAGTCCGCCGGCATCGTCAACCTCGTGGAAGACGAGACCGCGGAAGCCGTCCGTAAGTGCGAGGCCGCTTCTCTTTATAAAGAAGTCCCCACCATGACCTCGTTGAGAGGGACCGACGTTTGCGCGCTGATCCACGAGTACCGCCTGCTTGCCGCCTACGGGGCGCGTTCCCCCATCTTGATCCGTGCCCCGCGCGAGAAAACTCCCGATGAGCAAGTGCTGCGTTCGGCGACCTTGATCGGCGGCCTGCTCTGCGACGGCATCGGCGACGCGGTGTTTATCGACGCCGACCTGCCCATGGAGCGCGCCGTCGAGCTTCTCTACAACGTCCTGCAGGGCGCGGGCGTGCGCATCACTAAGACCGAGTTCGTCTCCTGTCCTTCCTGCGGGCGCACCTTATTCGACCTGCAGACCACGACCGAGCGCATCAAGGAGCGCACGGGCCACCTCAAGGGTGTCAAGATCGCGATCATGGGCTGCATCGTCAACGGCCCCGGCGAAATGGCCGACGCCGACTTCGGCTACGTGGGCGGCGCGCCTGGCATGATCAACCTGTACGTGGGAAAGGAATGCGTGCAGAAGGGCATTCCGATGGATAAATCAGACGATGCCCTGGTTGATCTAATAAAGAAAAACGGCAAGTGGTTCGAGCCGTAGCTTAGAACCAGTACTGCGCGGTCAAGATCGTCGAATTGGGCGCGCGCCCGTACTCCGTCCTCCGCTCCCCTCCGAAGCGCTGCAACGCCGCCGTCAAGTGCAAGTCGTTGAGCGCGTTCCAAGTTAAGCTCGGCATGAAGAATGTGGATCCATCGTCGGCGTTGACGATTCCCACGGCCTCAACGGTGAGTAGGGGCGTCAAATCCTTGGTGTAAACGCCGCCCATGTAGTTTTGAGACCAACCGGCGCGGCCATTGCCAGCGTGATATCCTTCCACGAGGATCGTGGATTGGTTGTTAAATGAGTAGTCATAGCCTAAGCCCGCTTTCCAGTAGGGCGTTCGGATCTCGGGATTAAACCAACCGGCCTCGCCGTGCAGCGTCCCCTCGAACAAGTCGCCCGCGAAGTCGCCGCCAAGTAGGAAGGAGCCGGTGGAACCAGCAATCTTTCCGCCCAGCACGGAGCCGTCCCAGCCTTTCCAGTTGGCGCGCCCGCGCGTCAGCAAGGAATGGTTGACCCAGCGGTCCTGCGGCGCCCACGCCAGCTCGGCCTGACCCAGGTCGCCGATCCCGGCGCGCCCGTACACGGCGTCCACGCCGGGACGTTCGTTTCGCTCGATGGTCAGCGGGTTGAAGGCGTTGAGCACGTCGGTCGGATTCCAGAGCTTGCCCGTGCCCCAGGCCACGCGCTGCCGCCCCACTCGCACCGCTCCGCGCTCGTCTTCGACGCCGACCCAGGCGCGATAGGCGCCGTGGCCCCAGCCGTTGGTCGTCCCCGTGGAAATGGTCTGCTGCATCTCCAGCCACGGCGCGGGCGGAGCATAGCCGAACAGACGATACTCCGTCGTGCGGAAAAATGAGCCGGCTGCGACCTGATGATCGTAGTCGATGTGCGCCCTGAACAGAGCTTTGTCCGCGTCGAGGCTCAGGCGCGCTCGGGAAGTGTTGAGGTTGTAGGCGCGCCCGTCCAGGGCCGAATGCGAGTACTGCCAAAAATTTTTGAGATAACCGCCGGCTTTGACGGCGGCTTTGGCCGACGTTGTTAGAAACGAAAAAACGATAAAGAGACTAACGACGCATTTCATCGGTGCGAAGCTCACCATCATGCAGATGGATGACGCGCCGGGCGCGCTCGAGCACGGCGGGGTCATGGCTGGAGAAAAGGAAGGTGATGCCTTGGTCTTTGTTGAGGCCTTCCATCAAGTCCAAGAGCTGGGCGCCGGTCTTGGAGTCGAGATTGGCCGTGGGCTCGTCCGCCAATACTAAGGAAGGGCGGTGCACGATGGCGCGGGCGACGGCCACTCGCTGCTGCTGGCCGCCGGAGAGCAGGTCGGGCCGGCGGTCGGCGAAGCTGTCCAGCGATACCGCGCGCAGTGCCTGGAGCGAGAGCTTGCGGCGCTCGCCGGCCCCCACTCCTTGCAGGACAAGCGGATATTCGATGTTCTCCGCGGCGGTGAGCACCGGGATCAAATTATAGGCCTGGAACACGAAGCCGAGCGCGCGCAGGCGGAAATCGGCTTGCGCGTCGGCGTCGAGGCCGGACACATCTCGGCCCTGATAGCGAACCGTGCCTTTCGTGGGATGGTCGAGGGTTCCGATGATGTTGAGCAAGGTGGATTTTCCCGAGCCCGAGGGCCCGGCCAAGGCGGCGAAATCGCCGCGCGCGATCGAAAGATCCACGCCCTTGAGCGCGGCGACCTTGGAGCCGTTGTCGTATATTTTTTGAATACCGGCTACCGATACCAAAGGCGCCTCGGATTTGGACTTAGACATGTCTCAGAGCCTCCGCGGGCTTTAAGCGCCCGGCACGGAGCGCGGGCGGCAAAGAGGCAAGCAAAGTGATGACGAAGACCGAGGCGCAGGCTAGGATGTGCAGTTTCCAAGACGGATGCATATAGATGACCGACGGAAACGGGAGAAAATATGAGAAAGCCTCCCCCAAGGGCAGATGCAAACCGTAGCGGCCGAAGTAGCCGATGAGCATGGCGCCCAGCAGCGCGCCGAAAGCGGCGCCGACAAGCCCCAACAGCAGCGACTCGGCCAGGATCAGGCGCACCACCCAGACCGGGCGCGCGCCGATGGCCATGAGCACGCCGAACTCGCGCACGCGTTCGAACAGGCTCATGAGCTGGGTGTTCAGGATGCCCAGCGCCACGATGGCAAAGACAATGACCAGCACGATGCTCAAGATGGCGTTCTGAAAGGCCTGAATACTGATGATCTCGCGGTCGATGGATTTCCAGCTGATGGCGCGCACGTTGCCGGGACCTAGAGCGAGATCGAGATCTTTGGCCACTTGATCGGCCAGGTTGATATCCTTAAGCCGCGCGGCAAGCTGATTGGCCTGACCCGGACGCACCAGCATCTCCTGCATGGCTTTCAGCGGCACCCAGACGATTTGCCCGTCGAAAGACTCGGACCCGGTCTCGTGCAGGCCGATCACGCGGAAGGCTTCCGCGCCCATGGAGCCGTCGGCGGCCTGGGCCATGAGCACGACTTTCTCACCCAGGCGCACGTCCAGGCGAGCGGCGATTTTCCGGCCCATGACGATGCCCTTGGCGTTGCCATCGAGATAGGCACCTTCTTTAATATAGGTGGCCATGTCGGTGAGCTGGCGCTCTTTTTCAGGCTCGACTCCGCAGATCAGCGCGCCCAGAGAGGCGTTGGGCGCCGAGATCAGGCCGGTAAGGTGAATGCGCCGGCCCCAGACCGACACGCGCGGGTCTTTCTCGAGCAGGCGCGCGCCGGGCTCGGGGTCGGCCATGAACTTGTCGGGGAACTTCGACTCGTCGACGTCGCCGCGCTGGATGCGCACGTGGCCGGTGATCGAGCCGGTGGCCTTCTCGATGAGCTGGACCTGCAGGGAGAGGATCAGGCTTTGCCCGAACATGATCGCCGCCAGGCCAAATCCCATCGCCGCCACGTTGATCAGGCTGCGGCGGCGGTTGCGCCAGACGTTGCGCCAGGCCAGGCGCATCATGTTAGTTGCCCGCCTTCTGCAGACGTTGGTAGCTGAAGAAGGACTCGTCGATGGAGAAGTCGAACTCGAGCTCCAAGTATTGCAAAACGGTGCGCTGGCCCTTCTTCTTGGCGGGGACGCATTCGAGCTTGGTGGGAACGCGGCGGCCGCCGAGCACCTTTATATTGGAGAGCGTGATGGTGCGGATGAGCTCGCCGCGTTCGGAGAAGTCGAGCTCGCTGAGCGCGACCACGGCCTGGTCGGAGTCATAGACCGCCACGTCGGTGAGCACCCGGCCCCAGACCACGGGCGCGTCGGGCTTGGGCAGGGCCTCGATGTGATAGATCGTGCGGTCGGCTTCTTTGGTCGTCTTCAGGAGCTTGTAGGTGTAGTCCTTGGTGATCGAATCGGCTTTGACGATGTCCTCATAGGTGAAGTCCGAGCCTTGCCAGGTGTTGTGCATCATCGTGGGCGGAATCTTGATGACGCGCTCGACCTTGGGCAGCCATGCCCACATCTCGGTCTTGCGGCGCAGGGTGGTGTTGCCGCGCTCCTTGGCCGGGGAACGGATGACGATGAAGGCGAAATTGCGGTCTTTGTTCCAGCCCTCGACTTCGAGCGAACGCTTCCACTCGGGCGTCTCGATGGTCATGATCAGGCGTCCGTGGCTGGAGTCGCCGCGCAAGGCCTTGTTGGCTTTGTCTACGATCGCGGCGAGTTCGGCTAAACCGGGTTCGGCCGCCGTTGCCGGCGCCGCCAAGGCGAGTAAAACGGCCAATAGGAAGCTCACGGGCGCATTCTATGAAACTTAGTAGAATAGGGGTAATGAAGCGCTGCGCCTGCATCCACGGCCACTTCTATCAGCCCCCCCGTGAGAACCCTTGGACCGGCGCCGTTGAGCGCCAGCTCTCGGCCGGGCGCGATCACGACTGGAACGCCCGCATCGCGCGCGAGTGCTACGTCCCCAATACCGAGGCCCGCGTCGTCGACGGCGGCGGCCGCATCATCGACATCGTCGACAACTACGCGTGGATGTCGTTTAACTTCGGTCCGACCTTGCTGGCATGGCTCGAGAAGGCCCACCCCCACGCCTACGCCCGCATTCTCGAGGCCGACCGCGTCAGCGCCCAGCGCCTGGGCGGCCACGGCAACGCCATCGCGCAGGCCTATCACCACTCCATCCTGCCGCTGGCTTCCGCGCGCGACCGGACCACGGAGATCCGCTGGGGCTTGGCGGACTTCCGCAAGCGCTTCGGCCGCGAGGCCGAGGGACTTTGGCTTCCCGAGTGCGCAGTCGACAACGCCACCTTGATGGCCGCGGCGACCGAGGGCGTCAAATTCGTCATCTTGGAGCCGCACCAGGCCGAAGGCCCGGTGACCCAGGGCGTGCCGTATCAATGGTCCTACGGAACTTTGCGCTTGGCGATATTCTTCTACGACGGCGCCCTCTCGCGCGCCGTCGCCTTCGAGCGCGCGATGAGCGACAGCCGCGCCTTCGCCGCGCGGGTCGGCGCGGGCCTGCCCCCGACGGCGGAGGACAGTTTAACCTTGCTTGCCACCGACGGCGAGTCCTACGGCCATCATGAGTCCTTCGCCGAGATGGGGTTGGCCCATTTCCTGCGCTACGCGCTGCCCGAGAGAGGCGTCGAGTCCGTCAACCTCGGCTGGTATTTGGCCAAGCACCCGCCGCGCAAGGAAGTTCGCCTGCAGTCGGAGCCCACGTCCTGGAGTTGCGCGCACGGTGTCGAGCGCTGGCGCTCGGACTGCGGCTGCGGCGCTACCGGCCACATGCGCCAGGATTGGCGCGCCCCCCTGCGCGAGGCGCTGGAAGGCCTGCGCGGCCAACTCGACGCCCTCTACGAGACGCAGGCGCGGGGCCTTCTCTGCGACCCATGGCGCGCGCGCGACGCCTACATCTCGGTGGTGCTCGACCGTTCCGAGGAGAATGTCGCGCGCTTTTTGTCCGAGCACGCTCCCAGCGCGCGCGATGAGGCTGCGCGCGTGCGCGCGCTGACCTTGCTTGAGCTGCAGCGCTGCGCGTTGATGATGTTCACCAGCTGCGGCTGGTTCTTCGATGAGCTCTCCCGCCTGGAGCCCGTCCAAGTCCTGCTGTACGCGGCCCACGCGATCGAACTGGCGCGTTCGCTTGGCGCCGATTTCGAGCCCGAGTTCGTCGCCGCCCTGGCCAAGGCCCCGAGCAACGATCCGGTCCTGCGCGACGGCGCCGGCGTCTGGAAAAGCCTCGTCGTTCCCCAGATCGTCACCCCCGATCACGTCGCCGCGCATTACGGCGCAGCACTTCTGTTCGCCGACCAGCCGCCGGCCGTCATGCACCATCACCGCGCCGAGAGCTCTCGCTTCACGCGTCGCGTCGAAGGCGGCGTGACCGTGGCCGCCGGCCGCGCCACCTTCAGCGACGGCAACACCGGCGCGCGCTGGACGCGATCCTACTTCGCGGCCATCCTGCCCGGCCAGCGCGTGCAGGTCTACGTCTGCGCCGCGGACCTGCCGGACTCGCGCTTCGAAGCCCTGCTCTCGGCGGCCGCCGGCGGCGTCGAGGCGACGGATCTGCCTCCGGGCCGGCTGTTCCTCCTGCGCGACCTGCGCCCCGACGAGCGCGAGAACGTGCTCACCTTGGTCCTCAAGCGGCGTTTGGAGCGCTGGGAATCGGTCGGGCGCGACCAGCTTGAGGACTCGCTGGCGTTGGCCGAGCAGTTCCGCGGCCTGGATCTCCCCCTGCCGCCGGGCTTGGGCGAGGAAACGCGCGTGTCGCTGGCGCACGCCCTGGCCGACGCCGCGCGCCGCTTTGAGAAGGACGTCTTCGGCGCCCTCGACGACCTGAAGTCCATCCTGCAAAGGACCGCGGCCGCGCGCCTGCACTTTTCCTCCGCCCGCGCCGAGGAGTCCTTCGCCCGCGGCGTCGGTCGTCTTCTCGACACGCTCGAGAAGGATTCCGCCGAGACCGACGCCCAAGAGCTCGTCAAGGCCGTTGAAGTCGCCGTCTTGGCCGGCCTAGGCGATTGGCGTCCCGCCGCGCAGGTGCGCGTGTTCCGCTGGCTGAAGAAGAATCAGCCGCCTTCGCCCGCGGCGCGGCGCCTGGGCGAGCTGCTCGATATCAAGCTTTAGCGGGGATCGTGCGCAATTCCTCGCGCACGTAGTGAAGAAGAGCGGGTGCTAGCAGAACGCCAGGCACGCCCATTAAGGCCTCGCCGACGACCAGGCCGATCAAGGTGATCCACATCGGCGTGCCGATGGACTCGCCCATGATGCGGCTGTTGAGCAGATACTCGAGCTTATGGATGATGACAAGGTAGACCAGGCCGAACATCGCCATCTGCTCCGATGCGATCAACCCTGAGGCCACGATGCAGGTGTTGCTGATGACGTTGCCCACGATGGGAATCAGGCCGAAGACGAAGGTCGTCAATATTAGGAACGTCTTGAAGTGAAAATCCATGGCGTACAAGAAGGCGGCGGTGAGCACGGTGTTGAACGCCGAGATGACGACCTGGGCGCCCACGACGCGCTCGAAGCTGCGCATAAATCTCGTCACGCGCGCGTTGATCTCCAGACGCAGCGAATCGGCGAGATTGCCGCCGTGCGCGGCGGGCGCCGGGCTGAGGAAACGCATCATCGCGGCGAAGACGCCGATGATGATCTGAAAGAACCCGCGGGTGAGCAGGCCGCTGGTCTTGCCGATGGAGGATGAATTCTCCTTGGCCGCGGCCACGACCAAATCGCGTAATTCCCGCGCGTTGTCGGCCGGGAAGTCCATGCCGTAGCGCTCGGCGAACGACGCCAGCCGCGGAAGAACCGTGTCGAGCAGCACGGGCAGGCGGACCATGCCCACGCGCAAGAACGTGATGAAAATCCAGGCCAGCACTGTTGCCATGATCGCGAACGCGGCCAATGCGGCCCAGCGCGCCAACAGGCGCCGCGCGCCCCTGGCGCGTAGGGAGCGTTCGGTGACGTCCATGATCATGTAAGAGACCAAGCCGGACATGACGCCCGCGCCCAGGTCGAAGCGCGCGATCACGAACAGGACTAAGACGAAAAACCCGTAGGAGATCAACCGCGGCCCGGAAATCGTGGCGCTCATTAGGGGCAAGAATAGCAATTTCCCCCCTTGAGAAGCCCCGAAAGAAGGGCTATCCTTTAGCTACATGGAGCACACCAAAAAGACGCCTCAAGAAGACACGCGCCCGATCGATTGGCTCAACGTCGCTTTCTTGACGCTCAGCCCGCTGGTGGCGACTTTCGGCACCGCCTGGTACGTGTGGGCTTACGGCTTTTCCTGGTGGGATATCGCGATCTGGCTGACCATGCACTTCCTGACCAGCGTGGCCATCACCGGCGGCTACCACCGCTTATACGCCCACCGCACCTACGAATGCTCTGGGCCCGTCCAGCTCTTCTATATGATCTTCGGCGCGGCCACCCTTCAGAACTCGGTCCTGAAGTGGTCCAGCGACCACCGCAACCATCACCGCTTCGTCGACCAAGACGCGGACCCCTACAACATCAACAAAGGCGCCTTCTACGCCCACATGGGCTGGGTTTTCTACAAGGACACGCGCGACTGGAAACCCCGCTTCGAGAATTCCCCCGACCTGCTCAAAGATCCCCTCGTGATCTGGCAGGACAAATACTACCTGCCCTTGGCCATCGCCGTGAGCTTCGTGCTGCCCACCTTGCTCGGCCTGCTCGCCGGCCGCCCCATGGGCGGCCTGCTCTGGGGCGGCTTCGTGCGCTGCGTCATCGTCCACCACTGCATCTTCTTAATCAACTCCGCCGCCCACTTGATCGGCACCCGCCCCTACGACCTCACCGGCTCGGCGCGCGACTCCTGGGTCCTGGCTCCTATCACCTTCGGCGAGGGCTACCACAACTTTCACCACAAGTTCCAGGCCGACTACCGCAATGGCCATCGCTGGTGGCATTTCGACAGCACTAAGTGGTGGATCAGCGTCTTGAGCTGGACCGGCCATGCCTGGAGCCTGCGCCGCACCCCCGAGTCCCTCATCCTCAAGGCCCAGCTCGACGTCGAAAAGCAGCTCATCGCCAAGCGCCTGGCCGCGGCCGCGGCCTCCGAGAAGATGGAGCAGAAAATCTCCTCGCGCCTGGACGCCGGGGCGCGCCGCCTAGAGGAAANNTCCGAGAAGATGGAGCAGAAAATCTCCTCGCGCCTTGCCGCCGGTTCGCGCCGCTTAGAGGAGACCCACCGCAGCTACCTCACCGCCAAGGCCGAGTACCGCCACCGCTACGAGGAGTGGACCGCCGACGTCCGCCGCCAGTGGCAGGAAAAACTCGCCGCCCACCGCGCCGACTACCAAGCCGCCCTTCAGCGCTGGCGCCAGACCACGCGCGCCATGAATCGCCTCCCTCAGCCTTCGGCTTCGGGATTGTTATCCATGTCCGTGGTCATGGACATCCTCAAGCACCGCGTGTTCTAAGGGCCTTTACCGGTCTGAAGTAGCGCCGTCGTCGCGGCATTCTCAAATTTGGCTCTGATCCCCCTAGCGCCGCAAGTCTCTGGGCAGGGGATTGTTTCGTAATGGGGAAAAACCCGATCCGAAGACCGTAGACGGCCAGAATGCATTCCATGGTTTCAACTTCGGGATTACCGGTGGGCGACA
>CXWL01006480.1_pt1 | contig 54802 bp, 52 predicted proteins | sample 590931 | NCBI WGS metagenome assembly CXWL01 (sample SAMEA3498368, study PRJEB10139) | groundwater metagenome | biome: water well; material: biofilm material | place: Germany | collected 2015-04-27 | reverse complement strand
ACATCACGCCGGCGCGAGACTCTCCACCCTGCGAGTACGTTACCAGTCGCATCTATCCTCCGTGGCTCACCGGGATTGTGTGCTTACGCGCGGGCCGGGTGCATGCCTGCCATGAGTTCCGTCAGGTCGTCCGGACGCAGAAACGACGCGGGCGGCGGCGGACCCCACGAATACAAGGCGTGCATCCCTTCCCAGACTTGCGGCTTCCAGAGCTGATCGTCGACGATGCAGTCCATGTCGCTGTAGTACTCGGCGAAATTGCCCGCGGGATCGCGGAAATACCAAAAGAAGTTGCTCCCGATGTAGTGCCGTCCAAAGCCCCACACATGGCGCGAGGGATCGTTCGAGAGCAGCGCCTGCGCCCCCAGCCCGATCTCATCGACATCCTCGACCTGCCACGATGTGTGATGCAGGAACTGCACCGGTGCCCGCTGCACCAGCAGGTTGTGGTGATCCTCCGAGCAGCGCATGAAGTAGGCATGACCTTTGACTTCGTCGCTGATCTTGAACCCGATGCCTTCCAGAAAGAAGCGGTTGCTCTCCTCTGGCTCCGTGGTTCCGATCACAACGTGTCCGAGTTTGCGGGGCCGTGCCCGTGCCAGCGCATCCCCAACCGGCAGGAAGGGTGAACGATCTCCTACGCGATCGTGCCGACCCGGGCCGTTATAGACGGGCGCCGGTACAGGTTCCTGCTTGATGCGCGGCGCGACCATAACGCGGACGTTCACGCCCGACCCGCGATCGCAAGCGGAAATCGCCGCGCCGCTCTGCTCAAAGGCGACGCCCAGCTTGCCGAGCTGAGACGCTACGCGGCTAATGTCATCCTCATCGTCCGCACCGATATTCAGCTCGACCAACCGCCGTATCGGCGTCTGCACGAGACGTAACTGCTCACCGCCATCCGCCGTCGCGAACAGCCCCGGCGCTGTCTCGATGAGGTTGAAGTCGCGATAGAATTCCGCCGTCTTCTCGACATCGGGAACCCCGATGACCACCTGATTAAGCCGATGTAGGGCCATGGCCTTCGCTCCTTGTCTACGCTCGTTCGATAGAATCTTATGATTGAGCTTGATCGAGGTCAATCACCCGCTCAATCGAAAGGATTATTCACGATGATGACCGACGAGCAGCGCACCTTTCTCCAGACGCATCGCCTGTGCGTGGTCGGCGTCAACCGCAAGGTCGGCCCCCCGCACCTTTCGCCTGTGTACTACGTCATGGACGGCGACGACGTCCTCATCTCGACCACCCACTCGCGCTTCAAGGCCAAGGCGATCAAGCGAAACCCCGACGTCTCGATCTGCGTCCTGGCAGAGCAGTTTCCGTTCCCGTACCTGCTCATCTACGGCACGGGCGTGATCGAGGACGGCGGCGCGGCCGATGTGATGATGAAGATCGGCGCGCGTATGTCTGGGAACCCCGTGCCGGAGGCGGCCCGGCCCGCCATCGAGCAACGGGCGAAAGACGAAGGCCGTCTCGTGCTCCGTGTAACGCCTCTCGACTTCCGATCGACGCTACCCCTCGCACCTCCCAAGAAGTAGGCGAGAGAAGGCCTTACTCCAAGATCAGGTCGACGTTCTGGCCATCGCCGTTATTGGTTGCCGTCTGCCCCACATCCGCGCCGTTAACACGCAAGCGGATCGCTCCATCGCGAGCGCAGCCCGTAACCGCCTCCGGTCCCGCCACGAGCACGTCGTACGAATCGGGGCCGCTAAAATCCATCACCACCGGGGCCATCGAACCGATTCCGCACAGCGTCTCCCCGATGTACGCCTCGATCCGCGTCCCCGCCGGCAGGTGGTTGCCCTGCGCATCGAGAGCGGTTCCGTACACGGGCGTCCGATCTTCAGACGCCGTTGGCTCGCTGGAGGTCGTGAACGTGAGATCCACCGCCACATCGCCACCGCCCGCGGGCCAGGCGATCGGGGCCGAGAAGCGTCGATCGTTGTTCTCCCAGATCACGCCGTACAGCACGCTACTTTCGCCGCCGCAACCAGCCGCCTCCGCCGCGCTGGCCACCGCACGCTCGTATTGACCGCCGCGCACGACGTCTCCGGCAAAGGAGCACAGCGCGCGCAATCCATCCTTCTCCGCTTCAATCCAGAAGAACCGCCCGTTAGCCGGGACGCCATCGACGGAGATGGTGCCGCGTAGCGTTACCCGTTCGCCCGCGCCCATCACCGAATCTGCCTCCGGCAGCCCGAACCGGGGCGCTAGTGTAAACGCTGTACCGGCATCAAGCAGGTCGTCCAGCAGGACGTCTTCTCCGCCGGGCTTCACGCCATTCTCCACCCAGGCTGCCAGATCCTCCAGCCCGCGCTCCCACTCGGTTGCTGTCGTCCCGCAGTGATACGGATCCCGGATGATCCGCTGTACCAGGAGGTCACCCTTGCCGGCGCTATCCACCACCCGTCTCAGGATCTGTTGTTGATCGATCGGCACCTGCCAGTCGCCCGTCGTATGGAGTGTGATCAGCGGCATCTGGAGGTTCCCCGTGATCTCGTTGCCCGCCACGAAACTCGCCAGTCGCGCCGGTTCGTCCGCCAGACGGATCACCCCGCGGTTAAAGTCCGCTGCCAACACAGTTGTGCCTGGCGCCAGCGCGTACGTGCGGTCGGCATTCATCCCGATGCGCGAGGCGACGAGGATGCTTGAGCGCCCCCAATTCGTCAGCTCCTCCGCGTGGATACCCATCCGATCGAATGCTCTGGATCCGCCCGTCATACCGATCAGCAGATCCTCAAAGGTCTCGCGTTTCGCCGGATCGTCCAGCGCCGGCACGATGCGTTCGTAGATCAACGCCCCTAGATCGCGGGCGGAATCAAACTCGCTTTGCGTAACACCGGCCGCGTACGCCGCTGCGAAGAACCAGTCGTTCACCAACCGCGCCTGGGCGGCCTGGCCCGCGAACCCGCAGATCGCCAGTGCTCCATCGAATCGGTCGGCGTATCGCTCCGCGGCGATATGTGCGGCCCCGCCGCCCATCGAGTGGCCGGTGACGTACGTGTAGGTGGGACGGTCATACGTCTTCGCGAAGTAATCCCACAGAGCTGCTGTTTCGTCGGCGGCCCGCCCCGGGATGAGCGCGGTGCTGCTGTAGCTCGACGCGCCCCACGCGTACCCATTGCGAATAAGGTAGTTTCGGAGCCCCGGCGGCTGCACCGACGCCTTAGGCGCGAGTCCTTGAAACCCGTGCATGTACAGCACCAGACGGCCGTTCCACTCCTTCGGCACTTCGATCTGGTACACGGCGCCACCCAGGCGCCCGAAGTCTGCCTTCGCCCCGGACAACGGCTCGAAATTCGCGTCCTGCAAGCCGATGCCTTGCGGCTCCGGGCTCACCTCGACCGCGGGTGGGAGAGCGCGAGGGGTGACGGCGTCAGCGACCGTGGGGAGTGTGCCAGAAGGCGCACTGTCGTTGCAGGCGCTTGTGAGCACGAGCGTGCACGCGAAGGCGCTAAGGAACATCGCCCGCGCCGCCCGTCGTCCGCTCGTTCGCACGAATGATCCTCTCGTTCGTCTGAACCTTGTGACGCGCCAACGCTTTCGCACGTCCCGCATCCCCATATTCAAGCTACCACGGGTGCCCCTGCTACCATGACTCATGCTCTATGCAGAACGGTTGGCTCGTAGCTTCGGTCCAGTGGACGTCCTCCGTGACGTGAATTTCATCGTCTCCGATGGCGAACGCGTCGGCCTCGTCGGCCCGAACGGCGCCGGGAAGTCCACGGTCCTGCGCCTCGTCGCCGGCGACGACGCCCCTGATGAGGGCGCCTGCGGTCATCGCGGCGGAGCCTTGGGCTACCTGAAGCAGGAGGCCGCACTCGATGATGACCGGGACCTCATGGCGGAAATGTGGATGGCCTTCCCCGAAGCGCGCGGCGTCGAGGAGCAGCTTCACGCGGTCGCCACCCAGATCGAGAGCGGTGAAGGCGACCTGGATGCGCTCATCGACCAGCAGGCCCACCTGTTCGAGCGATTCGAAACGCTCGACGGCTACCGCATCGAACAGCGGATCGGCCGTGTGCTCGATGGCCTCGGCTTTGCCGCCGCCGACCGCCTGAAACGCTGCGGTGAGTTCTCCGGCGGCTGGCAGATGCGCATCGCCCTCGCCAAGATCCTCGTCCGCCGCCCCCAAAACATCCTCCTCGACGAACCTACCAACCACCTCGACGCCGCCGCCAAAACCTGGCTCGCAGACGACCTCCAGAAGCACAAAGGCTCTGTCCTCGTCGTCACGCACGACGCCGCATTCCTCGACAGTATTGCCACTCACATCCTCGAACTCCGCGGCGGCAAGGTCGAGCGGTATACCGGCAACTACAGCGAGTTCCAGCGCCAGAAGGCCGACTACCTCAAGCAGGTTGACCGCGCCGCCGGCCGCCAGGAACGAGAGCTCGCCCGGCAGGAGCGCTTTATCGACCGCTTCCGCGCCAAAGCCTCGAAAGCAACCGCCGTCAAGAGCCGGGAGAAGGCCGTCGCCAAGATCGAGCGCATCGAACGCCCCCGTACCGAGCGCACCGTCAGTTTCCAGCTCACCGCACACGGACGCACGGAGCGTGACGTGCTGTTCCTGCGCGAGATCAGTCATACCTACGACGACCATCTCGTACTACTCGACATAAAGCTACACGTCGAGCGCGGCCAGAAGGTCGTCCTCATCGGCCCCAACGGAAGCGGGAAGAGCACGCTCCTCCGCATCGCCGCCGGCGTTCTTACTCCGAGCGAGGGTGAGATCGAGTGGGCCGACCGTGCCCGAAAAGGCTACTACGACCAGCACCAGGACGAAGTCCTCGATCCCACAAGCACCGTGCTCGGAGAAGTGCGCGCCGTCGCCCCGGCGGAACCCGAGACCCGCCTGAGGTCTGTGCTGGGGCAGTTCCTCTTCAGTGGCGACGATGTCTTCAAGAAGATCAGCGTCCTCTCGGGAGGGGAGCGCAGCCGCGTGGCGCTCGCGAAATTCCTCCTCGAGCCGACGAACGTGCTGCTGTTGGACGAACCCACGAACCACCTCGACCGTGGAACGCGCCGCAAGCTTATCGAGGCGCTGGAGAAGTACCAGGGCACCATCATCTGCGCCAGTCACGATCCCGGCATCCTCGAGACCGTCGCCACCCGCGTCTACGAAGTCAAAGACACCGCCTGCCGCGAAGTACTCGACAAACGCAAGGATTAAAGCCTGGGGTCCGAATCTCCTGAGCCAAGCTTCGTCCGGAAGCGGCTAAGAGGCGATCCCTGCTGCCTCCAACTATTCGCTGCGACCTACTCCGAAGCCGGGAGGGCGCGTATCATCCGGCGAGAAACACCAGCGCACGGTTCTGACATAAGGAGCAGTCGATGAAACTCGGACTATCCGCCGGATACTGGAGCAGCGGCCCACCCCCCGGCATTAACGAGCAGCTCGCCGCCGCCGAAGACCTCGGCTTCGACTCCGTCTGGACCGCCGAGGCCTATGGCTCCGATGCCCTCACGCCTCTCGCCTGGTGGGGCGCTCAGACGAAGAAGCTCAAGCTGGGTACGTCGATCGTGCAGATGGCCGCCCGCACCCCCGCCGCCACCGCCATGGCGGCCATGACCATCGACCATCTCTCCGGCGGGCGCTTCATCCTCGGTCTCGGCGCCTCCGGGCCCCAGGTTGTGGAAGGCTGGTACGGCCAGCCCTACCCGCGCCCGCTCGAGCGCACCCGCGAGTACGTCGAGATCCTCCGCAAGATCTTCGCGCGCGACGCCCCGGTCGAATACTCGGGCCATCACTTCCAGATGCCCTTCCATGGCGGCATGAACCTCGGCAAGCCCCTGAAGTCGACCATTCACCCCCTCCGCACCAACATCCCGATCTTTCTCGCCGCCGAGGGCCCCAAGAACGTCGCCCTCGCCGCTGAGATCGCCGAAGGTTGGCTGCCGCTCTTCATGTCTCCGAAGAGCGACAAGTTCTATCGCAATGCGCTTTCGGAAGGCTTCAAGCGAGAAGGGGCGCGCTGCACGCCGGAACAATTCGAGGTACCGGCGATGGTGCCGGTCATCGTGAACAAGGACGTGGAAGCCGCCGCGGACATGGTGCGGCCGATGCTCGCGCTCTACGCCGGCGGGATGGGCGCCCGCAACGCCAACTTCCATTTCGACGTGCTAGCCCGGCTCGGCTACGAAGAGGTGTGCCTGCGCGTGCAGGACCTCTATTTGGCCGGCAAGAAGCGCGAGGCGATGGCCGCCATTCCCACCCAGATGGTCGAGGACACCGCCCTCATCGGCCCTATCGAGAAGATCCGCGACGACCTCGCCGCCTGGAAGGAGACCTGCCTCACGACGATGCTCGTCGGCGGCCCTCCACCCATGCTCGAGATGATCGCCAAGGCGGTCCTGTGACCGAACCTGCGAAGAAGAAGCTCAAGCTCGGGTATGCGGCCGGATACTGGAGCAGCGGTCCGCCACCCAACATGGATGAAGCGATCGTTGCTGCCGAAGACCTCGGGTACGACTCGTTCTGGACCGCCGAGGCCTATGGCTCGGACTGCCTGACGCCCCTGGCCTGGTGGGGCGCCAAGACCTCGCGCATCAAGCTCGGCACCGCCATCATGCAGCTCTCCGCGCGCACCCCCGCCGCCGCCGCGATGGCGGCGATGACGATCGATCACCTCTCCGGCGGCCGGTTCATCCTCGGCCTCGGCGCCTCCGGTCCCCAGGTCGTCGAAGGCTGGTACGGCCGCCCCTATCCCCGGCCCCTCGAACGCACGCGAGAGTACGTCGAGATCCTCCGCCGCATCTTCGCCCGCGAAGGGCCAGTCGAGTACGCCGGCCGACACTATCAGATGCCATACCCCGGCGGCACGAACCTCGGCAAACCCCTGAAGTCGACCATCCACCCGCTGCGTACCGACATCCCCATTTACCTCGGCGCGGAGGGCCCAAAGAACATCGCCATGACCGCCGAGATCGCCGACGGCTGGCTACCTGTGTTCTACTCCCCCAACATGGACAAGTTCTACCGCAGCGCCCTCGCCGACGGTTTCGCCCGGCCGAACGCGCGCTGCAATGCCGACGACTTTGAGGTGCCCCTCGCCCTCTCGATCGTTCCCAACGACGACATCGAGGCAGCCGCCGATACGATGCGCCCGATGCTCGCCCTCTACATCGGTGGCATGGGCGCCCGCAGCATGAACTTCCACTTCGAAGTCTTCGCCCGCATGGGGTACGAGGAGACGTGCGTCCGCGTGCAAGAGCTGTATCTCGCCGGCGACAAGCGCGCCGCCATGGCCGCCATCCCCACCAAACTTGTGGAGGAAGTAGCCCTCATCGGCCCGGTCGCCAAGATCAAAGACGACCTCCAGAAGTGGACCGACACCGTCGCCACCTCACTCCTAATCGGCGGCCCCCCACAGTTCTTGGAGACAGTCGCCAAAATCGTTTGGTAGCAGCAGTAACCTGTCAGAAGGGCTAGTGCGCTGGCGAAACGATGCCTTCTTGCAGCCAGCCGCTGATCCGCAGCGCCATCGTGAGCCGCGGACTCCACTCGACGCTCGCGTACTGCGGATACGTCGTCCGAATCTGCTCCCACACCCGTTCCTGCGCCACGCCCGTGACTGCTTCGGCGGTGCAGCGCAGGATCACCTTCCGCAGTTTGGTCCAGTCGGCGTCGTACTCATCGATCAACACAGTGATGCGCGGCTCGTGCTCCAGCGCGCGAGCGGTCGTAGACTTCGGCCCGATGTCGACGTACAGCGTCGTATCACCGTCATACACCGGGCACACCGGAATCACATGCGGCTCGCCATCTGTCCGCACCGTCGCGATCCGGCATACCCGCGCCGCGTCGACGAACGCACGCACACTGTCAGGCAAGGGCTTCATGGAGAATCCTCCGGCTAACGGCTAACGGCTAACGGCTAACGGCTAACGGCTAACGGCTAACGGCTAGGCCAGGTGCGGCGCCAAATGCTTGAACATATCCCGGATGCTCACGACCGCCGTCGGCGTGCCCCCCTGCAGCAGGGGGATGTGGCGAAAGCCGCCAACCGACATCTTGTTCAACGCCACCGCAATATCGTCGTCATCACGTAAGAACACCGGGTCAGCCGTCATCACCTGACCACAGGTGACCGCATTGAGGTCTTCGCTGGGCCCGGCGACTTTGTGCAGGATGTCCCACGGTGTGATGATGCCGGCCAGTTGATTGGCGCTCATCACGAGGACGCATTCCGTGTCGGAGTTCTGCATTAACCGGACGGCAAGCCCGACTGGATCGAGCGTTTGCACCCGCACCGGCGATTGAGCCGGCAGTTCGGCGAGTCGCTCCCGCATGAATTCAGGCGTCGACTCACTGCGCCGCGATGACCCGGGATGGTCGAGCGAGTACAGATCCTGCCCGCAGTTGGAGCAGCTATCCACGCCCTCGATGTTATCGAACTTGCATTCAGGACAGATCATTGGAGTCGTCCGCTTCTCGTTTCTTATTCAACCGTCCAGGTGTCGCCTTCGAGAAAGATATCGCGCAGGTCACCCTCGCCTTCGGCGGCGATGACTTCTTCGATCTGCTTCGTCATCAGCGAGTCGTAGGTAGGGCGCTGCACGGCGCGGAATACACCCATGGGTACCGGGTACTCCGGCCACTCCATCCGGCTTAGCAGGAAGGAGATCGTGGGATCTTTGCGGGTCTCGTCGTGGACCAGAAGGTCGCCCTCGTTGATGCCGTCCTTCCCGATCTCCACGACCTCGATGCGCATCCCGTTGAAGCGCAACCCTTTCTCCTTCTCCTTGCCGAAGATCATCGGCTTGTCGTGCTCCAGCGTGATCGTCCTGTCGGCGCGCACTTCCTTTGCCGCGAAGTCGCGGAAGACGCCATCGTTAAAGATGTTGCAATTCTGGTACACCTCGACGAACGAGGTGCCGTGGTGCTGGTACGCGCGCTCCAGGCAGTGATGCATGAGCTGCGCGTCGGTGTCGATCGCCCGCGCGATGAATGTTCCTTCGGCGCCGATCGCCACGCTCAGCGGGTGCAGCGGCGCGTCGATGGTGCCGTATGGTGAGGATTTCGTGCGCTTTCCCAGTTCAGACGTCGGCGAGTACTGCCCCTTCGTCAGACCGTAGATCTCATTGTTGTGCAGGATGATCTGCAGATCCATGTTCCGCCGCAACACGTGCAGAATATGGTTGCCGCCGATGCTCAGCGCGTCGCCATCACCCGTGATGACCCAAACGCTAAGCTCCGGGCGCGATGCCTTTAGCCCGCTCGCGATTGTGGGCGCGCGCCCGTGAATGCTGTGGAACCCATATGTGTTCATGTAGTACGGCAGCCGGCTGCTGCAACCGATGCCCGAGATGAACACGATGTTCTCGCGCGGGATCCCCAGCTCGGGCATCACCTTCTGCGTCTGCGCCAGGATCGAATAGTCGCCGCACCCCGGACACCAGCGAACCTCCTGGTCCGTGACGAAGTCCTTTCGTGTCAGTACTTCGATTTGCCCGCCGTTGCGTTCTGCCGTCACCATGTGCTTGCGTCCTTGAATGCCATACCGGCCCGCCGCCGGCGATTCTCGTACCCGTCCGGTGTGTTGGGGCTTACCCCACCATCTCCGCAATCTTCCGCTCGACCTCGGCGATCGTGAACGGCCGTCCCGACACCTTGTTCAACCCCTGGATGTCTACGAGGAACTGCGCCCGCAGCAGCATCCGCATCTGCCCCAGGTTGATCTCCGGCATCATTACCTGGTCGTACCGCTTCAATATCTCACCCATGTTCGGTGGAAACGGGTTCAGGTGCCGAAAGTGCGCCGCCGAGACCTTCTTGCCTTCCGCCCGGGCCCGTTGCACCGCCGTCGTGATGACGCCGTACGTGCTGCCCCAACCCAGAACGAGCAGGCCGCCTTCCTGGTCGCCATCGACTTCGATGTTCGGGATGTCCTGCGCGATGCGCTGGATCTTCTCGGCGCGAAGGCGCACCATCTTGTCGTGGTTGCCGGGATCGTAGCTCACGTTCCCCGTAATGTCCGCCTTTTCCAGGCCACCAATGCGGTGCTCCAGATCAGGAGTCCCTGGTATCGCCCATGGCCGCGCCAATGTCTTGGGGTCGCGCGCGTAGGGTTTGAATGTTGCGGCGTCGTGGGCAAAGTTCGGATCGATCTTCGGCAGTGAGGCCACGTCCGGGATCAGCCACGGCTCCGAACCCATCCCCAGATAGCCGTCGGAGAGGAAGATGACCGGCGTGCGGTACTTGATCGCGATGCGCCACGCTTCCACAGCCATGTCGAAGCAGTCCGAAGCGGTCGACGGGGCGACAATCGCCACCGGCGACTCGCCGTTGCGCCCGAACATCGCCTGCAGCAGGTCCGCCTGCTCAGTCTTTGTCGGCATACCCGTGCTGGGACCGGCTCTCTGCACGTTCATGATCACCAGCGGCAATTCGACCATCACCGCCAGGCCGATCGCCTCGCTCTTCAGGGCGAGTCCGGGGCCGCTTGTTCCCGTCAGTCCCAGCGAACCACCGAAGGCGGCACCAATGGCGGAACCGATAGCCGCGATCTCGTCCTCAGCCTGGAAGGTCTTTACCCCAAAGCGCTTAAAGCGCGCGAGTTCGTGCAATACGTCGCTTGCTGGAGTAATCGGATAGCTTCCGTAGAAGAGCGGACGCCCCGCCAGCTTCGAGGCGGTGATGAATCCGAGCGCCGTCGCTTCGTTACCCGTGATGTTGCGGTACAGCCCGGGCTTCTGCTTCGCCTTCGGCACGTGGTAGTGCGTGGCGAACATTTCGGTCGTCTCGCCGAAATGGTAGCCCGCTTTCAGCGCCGCTTTGTTCGCCTCAGAGACGCCTGGATTCTTGCCGAACTTCTCTTCGATCCAGTGCAGCGTCGTTTCGAGCGGTCGACTGTACATCCAGAACATCAGCCCCAGGGCGAACATGTTCTTGCAGCGGTCGATCTGCACCGCTGTCAGCCCACTGTCCTTCAGCGCCCGTCCATTGAGTGCCGAAATGGGCACCTCAAAGAGGCGATACGCCTTGAGGCTGCCGTCCTCGAGCGGGTTGGACGCGTACGCCGCCTTCTTCAGATTCGTCTCACTGAACTCGTCCGTGTTCACGATCAGTAGGCCACCGCGCGGCAGATCCCCGATATTTGTCTTCAGCGCCGCCGGATTCATCGCCACTAAGACGTCCGGCTGATCGCCCGGCGTATAGATCTCGTGGCTGGAGAAGCTCACCTGGAAGCCGCTGACGCCGGGCAGTGATCCCTGGGGCGCGCGAATCTCGGCGGGGATGTCAGGAAAGGTGCTGATGTCGTTGCCCACGACAGCGGAGGTCTTGGTGAACTGCGTACCGGCCAACTGCATGCCATCGCCGGAGTCGCCCGCGAACCGGATCGTCACTCGTTCGAGTTCGATTACGTCTTGCTGGTCCGGGCTTCGCGATTCCGTCGATGTCACTGTTGCCACGCTACGCCCCCTCCGGTTCGGCGATGAGCTGGTGAGGCCGCGGCGGCAGATTCAGCACCTGCGCCGGAAAGGCCTCCGCCAGGAAGTGGATGATGTCCAGCGTCCGCAGGACCGCCACCGCGACCCCTCGGTCGTCCACGATGGGGATCATGCGCTCGCCGCCTTCGTTCATCAGTTGAATCGCTTTGGCGATGGGTTCCTTCCGCGTCAGCGTCTCCAGCCCGTGCGCCAGGTACTTATCGACGTTCTCGTCATACCGCACATTTCGTGCAACGACGCGCATCAGCACTTCCCGCTCGCTCAAAATGCCCGTGGGCCGGCCCTCGGAATCGACGACCAGCACGTAACCCTGACCGCGCTTTTGCACGGCTGAGAGGGCGTCACCGACGCTGGCATCGCGTCCGATGGAGACGGGAGGGGGAAGCCCGAGGGCGCTGATCGGGTCAGTCTGGAAGATCTCTTCCACGATTTGCCTCTGCCGCGGCATCCGTCCGCAGCCTGTCCTCGCCCGAAGACCCGAGCAAGGCTTTACATGTGATTGTAACCTAACCCGGCCTGCGTCACGAATCTAATTCTTCGATAACGGCGATTGACCCCAGCCAGCCGGAAGCTGTATCAAGGAGTAACCGCTGGCAAGTATCGGATCGTCGACCCACCTAGATAAGTGCCGAAACCCCTTTGACCGAGTGCAGGAGGCGCTGTCATGATCAAGGCCTACGTCCTCGTCGTTACCAACCCCGGCGAGACGAAGAACGTCTACAACGCTGCTAAGGCAACGCCCGGCGTCGTCGAAATCCATGAGGTCATGGGGCCATACGACATCGTGATCGAAATTGAAGTCGAATCGCTCAGCGAGGTGCCTCCGATTCTCAGCGACAAGATCCGCAGGATCCCGGGCATCGAGAGTACGACCTCGTTGGTCACCTTCCCCGACGCCTGAGCCTCCGTTAGAACTGACCCTGTTCGTGGATCCGCGCGTGATTCACCGAAGCACGCCGTCATCTTTCATCGCCTGCAGTGTGCGACGGAACGCCTCGATCGTCGCCTCTACGTCGGCGTTCGTGTGAGTCGACGAGACCATCATTCCACCGCCCATCAGATCGACACCTTCGTTGATCATCCCGAGCCGCAGCGCGTGCCCCACGTCGTCCGGCATCTCGACCGGCGGAACAGGCGGGGCCACCTCGCCCCACGAATATCCATCCGCAGGCTGCTCGCCCGCGCCGATCGCGATGTGCAGCATGGACGAGTAACCGTACACGCAGCCGGGCACCGATACTTCCCGGAACACGGCGTTCATCCCGCGGGCGATCTCTCGCGCCGTCGCCGCCGCCTGTTCCTGGTGTGTCCCGTCGGCGATGATCGACAGGCAGGCTGCCCCGGCTGCCGCCGACAGCGGGTTCGCGTTGAACGTTCCGGGATGGGAGACACGTTCGCCGCTGGCGTGTTCGCGGGTCGCCGCATCGCGAATCGCAATTTGGTCGATCACGTCCGCGCGCCCGCCAACGCAACCGCCGGGAAGACCTCCAGCGACGATTTTCGCCATGGTTGTGATATCAGGCAAGACGTCCCAGGCTGCTTGCGCCCCTCCCGGCGACACGCGAAAGCCGGTGATCACCTCGTCGAACACCAATAGGATGCCGTGCTTAGCCGTCAGTTCCCGCGCTGCCCGCACGAACTCCACATCGATCGGCTCGGTGCCCCAGTGCGCCCCCGTTGGCTCGAGGATCATCGCTGCGATCACCGTTGCATCGTTGCGCAACGTCCGCTCGAGCATGTCGGGATCGTTCTGCGGAACGACGATCGACGCCTCCAACGTCCCCGCGGGCAGCCCCGGCGAGGACGGCAGTGTGCTTTCTGACCCCGGTTGCCCCGTCACGCTGTCGTTCCACCCGTGAAAGTGCTCCCGAAGCCGCAGGACCTTCTCGCGGCCGGTGTACGCGCGCGCCAGGCGCAGCGCCATCATCGTCGCCTCCGTGCCGGACGACGTGAACCGCACCCGTTCCGCCGACGGCACCAGTTGCTGCACCAGCGCCCCCCACCGAATCTCCCCTTCGTGCGAAGCGCCGTAGTGTGTGCCCAGCGGGAGCTGCGCGGCCACGGCGTCGACGATGGCCGGGTGGCCATGGCCCAGTAGCAGGGCGCCGTGTCCCATCACGTAGTCGATCAGTTCGTTGCCGTCGACGTCCGTTTTGCGGCTGCCATGCGCCTCGCGCGCATACAGTGAGAACGGTGTGCTGTGCCGGATGTCGTGCGTGACACCGTTCGGAAAGACGTCGGCCGCGCGCGCCGACAGGCGTTGCGACCCGAGGTGTAACTCTACATAACGACTGACAATGGTCATCACCGGGCCTCCCGAACCTACGCAAGCCACCCGCGGCGGGGCGTCGACGGGTAGGGTAGGGCATGGGGGCCTTACCTACATCTGCGTGAGTTCGTTCTCGACGTGATCGAGCAGATCCTCCGCGTCATCCACGAGCTTGCCTTCCGGCTTCAACGATAGACAGCGCCGGAACGACAGGGCGGCGGTCTCATACAAACCCCGAGGATCGAGATCGACAGCAGCGGAACGCCGCCGGCGAATTTCGTGCCCGGCGAACTCGTACAGCCACCCGTGCGAGTACCACAATCCTGGGTCGTCCGGCCGCAGCGCCAGTGCGCGGTCGATCAGAGCGAGGCCACCGGCATAGTCGCGCTGTCTCGTGACCAGTACCGTCGCAAGGTGCTCCAGCGCCTCGATCAGGTCGCCATCGAGGGTGAGCGCCTCTCGCGTCAAGGAAAGTCCTCGCGCGACATCCCCGGCGGCATGTGCTTGCTGCGCCTCGACGAACAGCGCGCGCGCTCCGTCTGCCGCGCTCAGCGCCTGCCCTCAGCGAGATCCAGCGCCTCGCTTCCCGTGAGCGCCAAGAACGAGGTCGTCCTGACTTCGCCTCGCGCGCTCACGAAGAAAGAGATGCGGGTGAAGGTCTTGGCGGCCGGCGCCTCCGCGACCACAACGTCTTCATACGGCCCCATCGAGAAAATGGATCTCCTTCATCTCGCTTCCCATCTCACGGATGCGCGGCAGACGGCAGATCGGCTGAAATGACGGCGGGGAGGCNNCCGCCGTTCTGTGTTCAACTAGCTCCGTGGCCCGCGTCCGATCCCAGGTGGACGGGCTCGTTGTCCATGCGTCGGCAGCGTCAACGACCGCGCTGCCCTCTACCGCTCCGGCAGTTTTGGGGGCAATCCCCGGAGAGAGAGCCAATCGGCCCTCCCTCTGGGGGTTCACTACTGGACTCGCCCGCTACCACTGCCGGCGCTTGCAGGTGGGGATGTCCACGAAGATGATCTCCACATCCCGCAAATCGATGTCGCCATCGTGGTCGAGGTCGTACTGCGCCTTGTACCGCCGGTCGCCCTCTTCCGATCCGAGGCGCCTCAGTACCTGGCGCAACACCTGGATCTTCTTGCTAATCGTCCAGCACCAGGTGGGCGTCGGCTCCACCGTCGGGCTCGGCCGCGTCGCTGTGCGCGTCACCACGACCGTCCGCGTCACCGCCGCCGTTCGCGTCGGCACGGCCGTTCGTGTCGGCACGGCCGTTGCCGGCGCCGATGTGTGGGTGGGTACCGGCGTACTCGTGCTCGGTACCGGTGTACTCGTGTCGGTTGGTACGGCCGTACTCGTCGCCGGATCCTCGATCGTGGGGGGTACGTCTACGGTCGGCGTCACCGCGACTGTGCGGGTTGCCTGTACCGTCCGTGTCGGCTGGACCGTCTGGGTTACGACCACATCAGGGGTCGGTGTTGGCGTGTCGGTTGGCACCGGCGCCTGGCAGTCGGGGTCCTGGGCGTCGATTAAGCCGTCGCCGTCGTTGTCGATGCCGTCGGTACAGTTCTCGGTGGTCACCCGCGCTGTGCCCAGCGTCAGCACATGGGCAAAGAAGATATTGTCGTCGTTGCTCGCATTCAGCGTAGCGACCGAGATCGTCGTGTCGCCGTTCGCCACGAACGGGATGAGGTTGTACAGCTCATCGTCCTCGACCCGCGGGTTGCCGGCGTCGCCCGGTAGCTGGTTGGGATCCGCGGGGTTGTTGTTGCTGTCGCCAACACCGCCGACCGTGAGCAGGTTGCCGTTCGTTCCATTCGCGTCTGCATCGTCGAAGTTGCCGGCACAACTGGTGAGCCGCGTGCTGTTGACGTCGATGGTTGAGCTCTGCCCCGATCCCGTGCCGCACTGGTTGCTGGCGGGGCCGCTGCCTTGGAAGCTGTATGAGATACCTAGCCCCATATCCAGCACCAGGCCGGGGTCAGCCGTGTTGATCGGATCGGCGAGCGTGATCGTAAAGGTGTCGCCGGTCGTCGATTGGCCACCAAACAGCAAGACTGCTGTCCGGTCTACCAACTGCGCCGGATCGTTGAAGATCACGGATAGGACACAGCCGTCAACCGAGAAGGGGCTGGCCTCACCGATTGTCAGGTTGTTGATGCCTGCGGGTGCTGCGTTCAGCCCGGTCGCGACGACGGACGTCACGTCCGCGTAGTGGTTACTCCAGGGGCCGTTGAGAACTTGCAGGCTCCAGTTGATCCCCGTCGCATCGATGGTGACGGAACCGTCCGGTATCGCGCCCGCGCCCGGGAGACTGGCGCAGGCGAAGTGCGCGCTGCGCACCGTGCCGCCGGCCGGCTTGTCTACCTGGATCGACCCGCTGCTGTTCACGGTGCCGAGCCCGTCGACACTCAAACTAATCTTGCCCGTGTCGGTGACGACCGTGTTGATCGCCGCCTCGCCCGACCGCACTCGCTCCGCGAGGACGATCGATACACCGACGACGAGCATGATGCCCACTAAGGTGATCGCACGCTTCATATCGTTACCACTCCTTGTGCTTTCCAGTGTTGCTATTCGGCAGTCGGCGAAGACCCGCTTGCTCCTGCTCAGGCGAGCGCGCCTGAAGTAATGCAGGTAAGCACCTCCTTCAACTTGCGGGGACAAGCGAGTCTAGGGTCTGCCAACGTTGGATCGCCGACACGGGCTTCCGCCGACAGCAGGGAAGCCCATTCTCCGCTGCTTGACGAGATACGTCAATCCCCGTCAAGGCAAATCATGTCAAATTCAGGAGATTTCGGCGGACTTTATGACTGAGAGTTCGCGGCTGTCACGAGGCCGGCCGGCGAAGTTGCGAATCACGCCCAGGCTTCATGACCCCCATGAAGGGGCGCATCTCGAAAAACTGCCGCACCCCGAACAGGATGGCAAGTGTGATGTACATAACCGAGAACATATCGCGCGACACGACGGAGTGCGGCGTCAGGAACTGCGCGAAGAACAGCACCGCGAGGACGCCCCCCTCGATCGTCGACATGCGCAGGTTGATCAGCAGCACCACCGCCAGCAGCGACTGAGCGGCGGTCAGCAACACCTCTTCCGTCTGCCGCCCGTCCGTGGGCAGGGGGTCGATCGACTGGCTGGACAGCGCGTACGCGATCGGCAGGCATCCGATTAGCAGTGTCCACTGGTTCACCTTCGACGAGACAAGCGCACCCAGTGCCGCGTCCGCCCGCATGCGCCAGGCCAGCAGCCCGGCGACAAGGAACTCCGGGAACTCCGACGCCAGCGGCGCCAGCCACTGCACCAACTGATACTCATCGACGCCCAGCTGCAGCCCGCTTTCGATGAGCCCCTCCGCAAACGGCTCTGCCGCCACGAGGATCGCCGCCCCCGCATAGAAGAACATCAGCACCAGCAGAATTCTCCGGCGCATCGTCGGCAGATTGGCGATCACCTCCGCCGGGCCGACGAGCGAAGACTCCTCTTCGATCTCGCCCCGCGAAGCCATATACACGTACACCCCGAACAGGCTCACGAGAAATGCCGCATCAAACAGTGTGATCCCGCCACGGATCGGAATGATGAACGAGTAGATCGTCGCGATCCCAAGAATGCCGATCTCGGTGCGATGTACCGAAGCCAGCGTCAGCACGCTCTTCTTCGTCCGCCAGGCGAAAATCGCCACCACCATCGACCACCCCAGGCCGACGAGCAGGCGATTGCCTCCAGTCATGTTCGCCGTGGCGTACGACGCGTACGATGGGTCGTTACCCGCCTTCCACGCGAACAGCATGTCGACGGCGTACTCGGGCAGCACCGCGATCAGCGCCAATCCCGCCAGGGCCAGGGTGCGCGGCACGTCGCGCTCCGCGGCCTCGGCGGTCCACGTCAGGATGAACGCGGCCGACACAATCCCCATGCCGAACACCAACGTCTCGATCGGAACAGAAGCGCTCCATAAGTGGAAGCGAAGCGTCACCGCCGGCCAGGCCAGCGCCGCCATGATCAGCGGCCATTGCCAGGTGCGCAGAAAGGTCACGGGACTGCTCCATCAAAAAGACCTTTGATGACCATACGGAGTCATCAAAGGTCTCACCGTCCCCGGGTATCGGGTGTCCGGACCGGGCCTGTGGCCGGGTTTGGCGATCCGGACTGCCTGCGGATGTTCGCCGCCGGCCAGTTACTCCCCTTTGGGCAATCAAACGCTACGGGAACGGCGCGCTGGCGTCAATTTCTTCAGCTCGCACGTTGCGCGCGAGCACACTCAAGGTGGCCCAGATCGTCCACCAGCTCCGCCTCGCAATACTCTCCGCTCGTCTCGCCGTAGTCAGGAAGGCGCAGGCCCTGCGCGACCACGTCGTCGCTGGTCAGTTCGCCCCCGCAGTGGCGGCAGACGAACAACGCCCGCCCTCGCTGGTCGCGCAGGACGTCGGTCGATGCGCCTTGGGTGAGAGAGTTCATGGGTTACACCTCCGATTGTCATAACGCGCAAGAGCGCCAGCCCGTATCAGCAGTTGTGGCTCATGGGAGAGACAGCACCAGATTGGGCTGCCGCCGCCGATGTTGAACGTGGGGGAAACAGGGAATCCAGTCGCTTGACCGACCGTCATGCCCGTCAACCGGCGTCGATATGCGCCGCTCTGCCCGGGCGTTCTAGAGTCGAGACAGCGATGGAAGTGGGGGTACAGACAAATGAATACGAGAGAACTCTACGAAGTGCTTGGCCTCGCCCCGTTCGCCGATGGCGCGATAGTCGATCAGGCGTACTGGCACCTCGCCAAAACCTACCAAGCCCTGTCCATCACCGACCCTCGGGCCCGCGAGTCGCTCAACGAACTCAACGACGCATACGCGGTTCTGGGCACGCCGCGCCTCCGCGAGGAGTACGACGCCACCTTGTCTAGTGTGGCCTCGGCCCCGAGCGGCGTGTCCCGCGACCCGGTTGGATCCCCGAATGCAGCCCGAGAGCGCCGGAAGTTCGGCTCGTTCCGGCTGCCGCATATCTCGCTCCCGGCCTGGCCGTTCGTCGCCCGCACTGCCACGTTGTCGGACCCGGCGTCCTCACACGTGCCCCTCCCCTTTGCCAAGGCCAAAACCTCAAACCGACGTCTGCGCGCCGTCCCCGCCGACCACAGCGATGTCAGGGACTTACATGCCTCCACCGCACAAATGCTGGAACGCTGGCGCACCAACGCCAATATCCAGGCAGGTCCGAAAGTCGCAGGCGATCCAGCGCCGCCAGACACCACGCTGGTCGACATTTTCCGGACCGAGAGAGACCTGACGGCCCACGGCGATCCGTTGGCCGCCGTCATGGAAATCCTAAAGGCTCCACCCGAAGTTATTGCGGCCGGCACCGCGTCTTCACGTACCTAAACGCTTACCCGGGCGAGAGTGCCGCCTCTCCCACGCTCCGTAAGACCTATGATCGCACTATAGATGTTATGTGCGGGCCGGATTCAAGTGCGGCCAGCCCCAAACCGATACTCCCTTTGAAGGAGATGGCCGGTCTTCGCAGCTACCTACGCTGCGCCGGTGCCTCGCGTCGAGCGCTGACACGCAATCTGGGGGTGCGGATCGTGAATCCACCGCACGCCTGTCCGTCATCGATCGTCGGCTTCCAGATCGGGTTCTTTTTCGATGGCCGAACGCCACCGCAGCATCCTCGATAACATCGGGGGCCCCACCCAGCGTCGCCCCAGGCTCGGCGGCGCCCTGTGGGTTCTCGGCCTCTTTCTGCTCGTGGGCGCCGTGGCGTTGGTTACCGTTGGCCCAAGCGTTATGTCGAGAATGGCGAGCACCTCCGCCCAACTCGTGGCCCTCGCTCTCGGCATCGCCTACGGACTGCTCGTCGCCTTCCGCTCCCGCAGCGCGCACCTCTCCACCGAGCGCGCCTATTCCACGCACCTCGAAGAGCTCAGCCAGCGTCTTCGCAGCATGGCTTATCGCGATGTGCTCACCGGGCTTTACAACCACCGCTATTTCCACGAACAGCTCGCGCACGAGATCGACCGCGCCCTGAGATACGGCCAGCCGCTCACCGTCCTGCTGTTCGACATGGACGGCTTCAAGAATATCAACGATACCTACGGGCATCTCGCTGGCGACAAGTTTCTCAGCATGGTCGGCCAGATCGTTGCCGGTCAGATCCGCGGCAGCGACATTGGCGCCCGCTACGGCGGCGATGAGTTCGCCATCATCTTGCCCAACACAAACATGGATGAGGCCCAGATCACCGCCGCCAAGCTCGAGCAAGCCGTCGTCACCTCTTCCGCGATGACGGCCGGCCATGAGTCCCTGCGCCTTGGAATCTCCGTCGGATACGCCTCCTGCCCTCACGACGCGCGCCTCTCCGGAGAACTGCTCGATGCTGCGGATCGACGGCTGTACGAGGTGAAATCGTCGCGCAAAACGACCGGCGCGCGGCTTCGGGACACTGCCTGACGACCTGCTTCTGGCGCTGTCACGCTTGATGATAGACTGAAGTGGTCAGCACGCCGACGCTTCCACCAAAAGGAGCCCGCCGCATGTCCATCAAGGCCGCTCAGGCCGCCGTCTTCAGCCTGCTCGGCGTCTCGGTCGTCGTCCTCGTTTTCTCCGTCGGATATCTCTTCGGAGATCGTGGCGAGGCGGGGCTAACCGCAGCCTCGCCCGTGACCACCTCGGGGTCGGACGGCGGCGACCAGCCAATCGACGCCGACTTCTCCAGCCTGAACGAGATCTACAGCATCCTCGAGGATCGCTACGTCGATCCAGATCTTGTCGACCGGCAGACGCAGTACGAGCAAGCCATCAATGGCATGCTCGAAACCTTCCCAGACAGCGGCACCTTCTACGTGGATCCCGCAACCGTGGCCACCAGCGTCGGATCCTCGGGCAAGTTCGAGGGCATCGGCGCCACCGTGTCTTCCCAGAACGGCGAGATTGTCATCGTCTCCCCGATCGAAGACACCCCGGCCGAACGCGCCGGCATTCGCGCCGGCGATGTCATCCTCGAGGTAGACGGCGAATCTACCGACGGCTGGAACTCGCAGAAGGCCGCGCTCAAAATCCGAGGCGCCGCCGGCACGGAAGTGACGTTGAAGTTGCGCCATCCCGAGGGCAACGAAGAGACACTCACGCTCGAGCGCGACGAAATCAAGGTGAAGAGCGTCACCACCATACCTCCGGGCGGCGCCCTCAAGGACGGCTCGGGCGCCGACATTTCCGATATCGCCTACATCTATCTGCGCGAGTTCACCGAGCCCTCGAAGGCGGAGATCCAGGACGCGCTGCAGGCCGCCATCGACAGCGGCAAGACCGGCATCATCCTCGACTTGCGCAACAACCCCGGCGGCCTACTCCGCACGACCGTCGATATCGCCGACGAGTTTCTCGAAGGCGACAAGATCGTTCTCACCGAGCGGGATCGCGACGGCTCCGAGCAGGCCTATCGCTCGAAGAACGGCGGGATTGCCGTGGATATTCCGGTCGTCGTCCTGATGAACCGGTTCAGCGCCAGTGGATCAGAAGTATTGGCTGCCGCGCTGCAGGAGAATGGCCGCGCCCAGATCGTCGGCGAGAAGTCTTTCGGCAAAGGCACCGTGAACATCTCGAACGAGCTGAGCGATGGCGGCCAGCTCTACGTCAGCATCGCCAAATGGCTGACGCCGAACGGCCTGCAGATCGACGGCGTGGGCGTGCGCCCCGACATCACGATCCAGCTCTCGGACGAAGACATCGACCTGCGCCGCGACGTGCAGCTCTGGAAGGCGATCGACGTCCTGCGCGGCACCGACTTCACGCCGGAGCGCACACCCGTTGCCGTCACGACGCCGGCGGCGGCGCCGACGCAGGCAGGTGGCTAGCGCCAGCGGCGCTCCAACATGTCCGAAATCAAGCAAATCGCCTCGAACCGCAAGGCCTTTCACGACAACGAGGTCTTCGAGCGTATCGAGGCCGGCATCAGCCTGACCGGCACCGAGATCAAGTCGATTCGCACGAATGGCGCCAGCATCCGCGAGGCCTACGCCCGCCCCCTGGCCGGCGAGATGTGGCTCTACAACATGCACATCGCCGAGTACGCCCCCGGCAGCTACATGAACCATGAGCCCACGCGCTCACGCCGCCTGCTCCTCCACCGCAAGCAGATCCGTGAGTGGGCCCGCAAGATCACCGAGCGCGGACTCACCGTCGTCCCCCTGAACATGTACCTCAAGGACGGCATGGCGAAGGTCGAACTCGGTCTGGTCCGCGGCCGCAAACAGTACGACAAGCGTCAGGCCATCGCCAAGCGCGAAGCCGATCTGGACATCGCCCGCGCCCTCCGCCACAACAACCGCTAGCCCGCCGCCCAAATGGAGCGGGGGCGCCCCGCCCGCGAGGCCGCGGTCACCAAAGAGCGTTAACCCGCCGCAGGAGCAGTCACAGCGACAGGAGCGCGAGCGGTCGCCCCGGCTTATGCAGGCCCTCGCCCGCAAGCTGTGGCCACCCAATGCCTGTTGACCAACGAAACCCGCCCGCAACCCGATACAATGTCATCGTCAGTCCCGTGCGACTGACACCTGCGGGGACGAAAGGGCTCGACAGGGATTGACGGATTTGAGTTGCAGGCGGAGGACGGCTGCACCCTCCTTAATACGCGGCCAACAATATACGGCGAATCACAACTCGCCCTCGCTGCCTAGGCAGTGACGTGCACCCCGATCTAACCCTGGCGGGCCGGGAATGCGCGACGAAAAGCCGGGGTGCTGTGTTCGCAACGCCGGTAGCGAGCGCCTAAGACTGCCGGCTGGCCACTGTCCGGACGGGCCCGCAGCGGACGGACAGGGCGAGACCAAACTGTCGGGATAAGCCTGTAGCAAACTCAGGGCGGCGGTCTCCTGGACGGGGAGTTCAACTCTCCCCCGTCTCCACCACAAAACAGTACCCGCCCGAAGCACGATTTAGCTTCGGGCGGGCCGTTTTATTTGCTTTGACAGTCACCGTGACAGTCGCAGCCAGCGATTTTCGTGCTCCACCTGTTCTAACCGATCCAACGAGTCTGAAATAATCTTCGTGACTTCCGCGCCGGCCAGTTCCTCAGCTTCAACAAGACGATCTGCCAGTTCCCGCACAGCATGCCAGTGCCAGCCCACCATTTCCACCGCCCGCGCATGAATCCAAGCTAGATAGGGCCTAGCTTGGAATCTGCTAAAGCCGAGTATTCGTAGCCCGGCCAATTCTTCGGCCCGCTTGATGTCGTTGCCTTCACGGTAATTCTCCAATGAGGTCAGTTCAGTGACCAGGTGATTGGCAGAATGCGCTATCCCCGACGTGACTAATATCTCCTCAGCCACGACACCGGCGTACAGTGATGTGAGATGTTCTGAGACGCTGGCAACGTACAGCATACGTCCGGACCGAAAAGCCGCGAGCGAATCATCCCGTAGGGCGATGGCCTTTTCCATTTGGTCGGCGACGGTTGATACAGTCGCAACAGCGTGGCACGCCCCGTTCCGACTCTCGACACTCTCTCGGCGGACATCAATGCCGTGCGCATCGATTCCCTGAACAAAGACCGTCACGGCGTGTCCTGCCTCGTGACACGCGGTACGCTCGGCTTGATTCGGCATCTCTCGTCACCTCCCGCGACCGAACAACCTATCCATCGCATCGGCGAAGGCGCCCTGCATGTCCGGCACAACGTGGGAGTATATCCGCAACGTCGTCGTGATGTTGCTGTGTACCAACATCTCCGACGCCACCTTCACCGGTACGCCTTCCGACATTAACAGCGTTGCCGCCGTGTGTCGCAGGCCGTGAAACCGCATCGCCGGCCACCCCGCGCGCTCCAAGAGACGAGCGAAGGATTGCGTCTTGATGTCATTGCCGTCGATCGGCCTTTCCCAACCCTGTCGAGAACACCAGTTGCCACGCGAGAGCGCACCGGCCTGTAGCGTTGCTCAAGCTGTCGTGTCCGCTGACCAATCGATTCGCGTTTTCATGCCGCTCATTGAGTCGAAGGTGAAGATACCTATGATCTTGCCAGAGCCAGTGAGCTGGATGTGCTGCAGTTTCGTCCATGCGGCTGCTACCTGAACGCCTGTGGGGTTCGACAGGCTCCAGTCCTCGAAGCCCCAGTCGAAGTCGCCGGCCCATGCTGGCGTTAGGGTCTTCTTCAGATTTCGAGAAATGATCTCCAGTTGCGATAGGCATCCCTGAGCCTCAAGGTGTAGAAGCTCGGGGCGGCTCAGATCTGGCACCGGTAGATGGCGTGCAAGAAGCTGGTCGAAGAACTCCCGGTATGCCGCAGGTGCGCTCGGGTCGGTGAGGGCCTCCGGTTTGAAGGCCACCGGGCGTAGTTCATAGATCGCTATCGTGAGCGCAAGGAACTTCGTCATGCGCGTTGAGAGCCGGGGTACGACTTCAACGGCGCCAGCTACGGCCAAGGACACGATGTCATCCGCGCCATGGCGAAGTCGTTCGGTTACCAGGCGGCTCAGGAGCTCATGCTTTTCTGGCACTGACGTTCGGGCAGAACCAACGATGGCTTCCTGAAGTACGATCGCGAAATCAGGATCACTGAGAGCATTGGCGAAGCGATCCTTAAGCCCCTCATCATCATCGGCCTCGGACTCGAGCGTATTAACTCGTTGCGCCAAATCGCCGAGGAACACTGCCGTGTTCGCTTCGGCCCTTGCTCGCGCTTCGGGATGACGCTTGCGGAAGTACTCCTCAATCCAACTCTTGCCTATATCCCACGCGCCCCGCACGATCTGACCAGCCCCGGCGCCGAGAGCGGCAGTCACGATCGGATCTGGCTCAACCATGGGGCAATTATAGATGTGGGCCGTTTGACAGCCAGAGTGGCAGCCTCGCGGATCGACGGAGTGGGATGAGGCGCGACGAGTTAGGCCGAATTGAAGCTAAGAACGACCGGTACCGACCCGCTGAGAAGGCTTGGGCCGAGTTCAACTCTCCCCGTCTCCACCACGAAACCAACGGTGGCGGCTCAGGAATGGGCCGCCGCCCGCTTCCCTACCCCAACGCCAATCTGGCGGATGCACCGCGACGGCACTCCATTCAGCCATCTGCACCAGACCCCACCGCATCCCCCGCCATCTATCCACATTTACTCGCACATCGTCTTGACAAACGCCCGGCATCCCCTTACGTTCCACCCTAACCGGCGAGGGACCGGTTGAGCCGAGCAGCCGAGAGGGGAGTGCATCTTGTCATCATCGACCTGGGCGACCTTGAAGAGGCATCCGAAACTGAAGGTAAGACTGGGACTCGTCGTCGCCGCGGCCGCCGCCCTGTTCGCCGCCATGACCCTGCCCGCGCAGACCACCGAGGCCGGCCCCGGATCCAGCTCCACCGCCATCGTCTCCCTCGGGGACAGTTTCATCTCCGGCGAGGCCGGCCGCTGGAACGGCAACAGCCTGAACCTGCTGGGGACGCGCGATGGCACGGACCGCGCCGCCAGCTGTGTCTGGATCTTCTGCTCGTACGATGCCACACGCGTGTACGGGTCGACCCACACGGGTTGCGACCGTTCGGATGTCGCCCCCATCAAGACCTCAGCGATCTCCGTGAGCGAGCGGATCAACATCGCCTGTTCCGGCGCCCAGACCAAGAACATCTGGCGCGCTTCCCAGGGCGGCCAGAGCTTCAAGGGCGAGGCTCCACAGGCCGATCAGTTGCTGACCATCGCCCAGCAGAAGAACGTCAAGATGGTCGTCCTGACGATTATGGCCAACGACGTGGGTTTCGCCGACCGTGTGATCAACTGCACCGTCGCCTGGATCCTCGGCCTCGGTGAGTGCAGCGCCTCCGAACAGGCGGCGATTAACGCCGCTCTGCCCGGAGCTCAAGCCGGTCTTGGCAAGGCCATCGACGAGATCCGCGCCGTCATGGCCCAGGCGGGCTACACCCCCGCGCAGTGGAAGCTCGTGATCGCCGGCTACTCCTCGCCTGTCCCCGCGACCCCAGACGTTCGCTACACCGGGTCCGATAAGTGGAACAAGGGCGGCTGCCCCTTCTACGACAACGACTTCAACTGGGCGAAGAACACCGCCACGCCGAGCATCGTCAACGGGATGAAGACCGTCGCCGCTACGAAGGGTGTGCAGTTCCTCGACGTGCGAGACGCCCTCAACGGTCACGAGATCTGCCACAAGGGCGCCTCGTTGGTGACGGGTAGCGGCCCGAACCCGACGACGCACGAGTGGGTGCGCTGGGTGAACACCGGCTGCTGCCAGGGCGATGCTCAGGAGTCCGTCCACCCCAACGCCTACGGCCAGCGCGCCCTCGGCAAGTGCGTGGCGCTCATGTACGCCAAGACCAGCGGTAACTGGACCTGCCGGAACACCCCCGGCCAGTCCTACACCGCCATGACCCTGACCTCCATCCCGTAAGGAGCAGGTGCCCCCGAAATAGAAGCAGGAGTGCCCGGTGCGAAATCACCGGGCACTCGTCGCTTGCTGGCACGGCTGTCAATCAGCGAATCCGCCGCCGCAAACCTCCCCAACGCCGGATCATAATGCCGCGCCCGCAGATACACCAACCCGCGATTCGCATTGTGGTCCGCCTGCTCCCCCGTAAAGTCGAACTGGTTCGCCGTCGTCCCCGTCTGCGTCCGGATCGCCCCCCACACGTCGTAACTGTACGTGTTCTGCGCATTCCCGCTCGCGTCCCGCACATCGCTCGTGCTCCCCAGCCCATCGCTCATGTAGTACGACGTGACGCCTCCACCATCCGTCTCCAAGATCAACCCCAGCCCATACAAATACGTTGTCGTCGAAGGCGACCCCGTGTTCGGCGTCCGCACATCCTGCAGCATCACCGGCAGCCCCGCCCCCTGATCCCACACATAGTCATCGTCCACCCTCGACGGCCCTGGCGACGTAAAGAACGTCCGTGCCTCACATCGATGTATACCGATTACGGGAAGCTGTACTCCTCGACGACCACGCGCTGAGCAACGCCATCCTTGAGCACAACGAATAATTCGAAGTGCCTGTCGGGATAGATGAACCACGTACCTTCCTGATCCAGGATCGCACGCACGCCAGGTGTTCCAGGCTCGATTCCGTTGTATGCCGTAACAGAATCGAACTCGTCCGCGGTCGTGACGCGGGCAGTTGCCCCGATGCTGCCGAGGTAGGCCAGGACGTCCGACTGCGACGCGTTGGCGGGTAGTTCTGTCTCAATCTGTCTTCTGAGTCCTTCCGCCATGAGCTGGTCGCGGCCCTCATAGCGTTCAAACGCCAAGAATGCGGCAAGTGCAACCGTCGCGCCAATCACGCTTGTGAGAACTACAGTTCGTTTCATCACCGAATCGGTTCGATCGAAACAGGCCCCGGTTGACGGACGCCACCGAGGTCTGTTTTCCAGCCCGGTGCGTTTACATCAGGCCGCTGCTGGGGTAGGCCTACATTCTCCAGCAGTTCGCGTGCGACCGAATTGCTGTTGAGGTTATGAAAGCGGTAGCCAATGCCAATGCTGGCGATGGCCTTGCCAGCGGCTGAGAGTTGGGCGTTGAGATTCGCACAGGAAGAAGCGTCGGAATAAACCGGAACCTTCGGCCCCGCGGCGAAACCCCGCGCGCTCTTGACGTTGTCTGCGCCAGCCCGCGTACGCGGGCAGGTGGGGTGCAAGAAACATGAAAATGCAAAAACAATCTAGCTACGAATCGGAGCGCCAGCGGAGATCCCGCGCCCAGCGGGATACTTGCCTCCGACCCCGAAGATCTGCGCCATCTGCCCTGCCCGGGCCGTGTCCGTGGTCAAATCTGTGGATAACCCCCGTCGCCTCTATACTTCACTCCTCATGACCGACACCCACACCCCCGCCGACGCAGTCGACGCAGTCCCGGCGTATGTCGTGGCCGACCTCCCTGCCGGTGCCGTCACCGCCGCCCTCATCCGCGACCTCGAGGCGGCCGTCGGTGCCCCCTACGTCCTCTCCACGCCCGAAGAGCTCCTCGTCTACGAGTACGACGCCACCATCGAGCGCGCCGCTCCCCAGGCCGTCGTCCTCCCTGAGACAACCGAGCAGGTCGCCGCCGCCGTCCGCATCGCCCGCCGCTACGACGTGCCCGTCATCCCCCGCGGCGCCGGCACCGGCATCAGCGGCGGCGCCCTCGCCGCGGTCGGCGGCGTCGTCGTCGCCCTCACCCGCATGAAGCGCATCACCGAGATCGACGCCGAGAACCGCCTCGCCATCGTCGAGCCCGGCGTCGTCAACCTCGATCTCTCGAAGGCCGCCGCCCCGCACGGTCTTTACTACGCCCCCGATCCCTCCAGCCAGCGCGCCTGCACCATCGGCGGCAACGTCGCCGAGAACGCTGGCGGCCCGCACACCCTCGCCGTCGGTTCCACCACTAACCACGTCGTCGGCGTCGAAGTCGTCCTCGCCGACGGAGAAGTCGTCTGGCTCGGTGGCCGTTCGCGCGATGTCCCCGGCTACGATCTCACCGGCGCCTTCGTCGGATCGGAAGGCACCCTCGGCATCGCCACCAAGATCGCCGTCCGCCTGATGCGCCTGCCCGAGTCGACGCGCACGCTCCTCGCCATCTTCGACCGCCTCGACGACGCCAGCGCCGCCGTCTCCGCCATCATCGCCGCCGGCATCCTCCCTTCCGCCCTGGAGATGATGGACAAGATGATCATCCACGCCGTCGAGCAGGCCCTCCACTGCGGCTACCCGCTCGACGCCGAAGCCGTCCTCCTTATAGAAGTAGATGGCCTCGAAGAGAGCACCGCCGAGCAGTCCGCAGCCATCGACCGCATCTGCCGCGAGAGCGCCGCCCGCGAGGTCCGTCTCGCCGTCGAGCAGGCCGATCGCGACCTCCTCTGGGCCGGCCGCAAGTCGTCGCTCAGCGCTCTCGGCCGCTACTTCCCGAACTTCTACGTCCTCGACGGCGTCGTCCCCCGCACCCGCATCGTCGACGTTCTGCGCGACTCCAACGCTGTCGCCGAGAAGTACGGTCTCGCCGTCGCCAACGTCTTCCACGCCGGCGACGGCAACCTCCACCCAAACCTCCTCTTCGACGAGCGCGTCCCCGGCACGAAGGAGAAGGTCCTGCTGGCCGGCGCCGAGATCATGCAGCTCTGCGTCGCCGCTGGCGGCAGCATCACCGGCGAGCACGGCGTCGGCTTGGAGAAGCGCGACTTCATGGCCTGGCTCTTCGAAGACGCCGACATGGCCGCCATGACCAACCTCAAGCGCGCCTTCAACGCCGACGAGCGCTTCAACCCCTGCAAGGCCTTCCCCACCCATCGCGGCTGCGGCGAGATCTCCGCGAGCGCCCTCCAGCGCGTCGCCAACACCGTCGGCGGTGCCAGCTATGTCTAAGATCACCACCGCACCCGCGGTATCAGCCAGTGGCGGCCTCACACGGCTCTCACCCGAAGACGCCTCCGCGTACGCCGTGGACGGGCTCACGCCGGCTCTGTTGGCCGCTCCCGAGTCGCTGGAACAGCTTCAACTAATCCTAACCACAGCCCGAAATCAAGCCTTGAAGGCCATCCCCGTCGGCGGCGGGGCGCACCTCCATCTCGGCAACCCGCCCGAAGCCTACGATCTCGCCCTCTCGACGGCGCGACTCAACCGCATCGTCGCTCACGAGCCGGCCGACATGACCGTCACCGTCGAGGCCGGCGTCCGCTTCGCCGACCTCAAGGCTCAACTTGCCACGCACGGCCAGTGGCTCCCCCTCGATCCTCCCGGCATCGAGCGCGCCACCATCGGCGGCCTCCTCGCCGCCAACGTCTCCGGCCCCCTCCGCCATCGCTACGGCACCATCCGCGACTGGCTTCTCGGCATCCGCGTCGTCCACGCCGACGGGACGACCAGCAAGTCCGGCGGCCGCGTCGTCAAGAACGTCAGCGGCTACGACCTCCACAAGCTCTACGTCGGCACCCTCGGCACCCTCGCGGTCATCGCCGAAGCCACCTTCAAGCTCGCTCCCCTTCCACAGCTCGATCGCACCGTCGCCGCCGCCTGTCCCACAGCCGCCGCCGCTGCGTCCATCATCAGCGCCGTCCATGAACGCGGTCTCGCCGTGATCTCCGCCGAACTGCTGTCGCCGACCGCCGCCAACGCCGTCTGCGGCGCCTCATCGTGGCTCGCCCTTCTGCGCGTCGCCGGAGGAGAAGCCGCCGTCGCCCGCACCCTCCGCGACCTCGGCGACTACGTCGAGCTGGCGGAGGGTTCCCTCGCCGATACCGGAGACGCATGGGTGCGTTGGCGAGCCTCATTCGCCCCCGCGACGCTCTCGCTGCGTTTCAGCGCGATGCCATCGCGCGCCGCCCACCTCGCCGAGTCATTCGACCGCCGTTTTGTCGGCGACGCGCCAGTGCTCTCAGCGACAGTTACCGCCGGCGTCGTGCGCTTGAATCTCACACCCTCAGACGATGCGCGATGCCTCTCACTCGTAGAAAGCGCGCGAGAAATCGCCGCCCGCTACGATGCCTTCATGGTCATCGACGCCGCTCCTCTCGCCGTCAAGCAACAGACCGACGTCTTCGGCCCCCCGCGTTCCGACATCGAGATCATGCGCCGGCTGAAGTCGGACTTCGACCCCCAGCGCACCCTCGCCCCCGGGCGATTCATGGGGCGCATCTGATGACGACCATCGACCTTCGCGAAGAAGCGCAGCCGCACGAGCACACCCTGAGTGAAGATCTCGCGCGGTGCATCCACTGCGGCTTCTGCCTCCAGGCCTGCCCCACCTATCTCGATCTCGGACTCGAAGCCGACTCGCCGCGCGGACGCATCCAGCTCGTCAGCGCCCTCGAAGACGGCCGCGCCCAGCCCACGCCGACCCTCCTCGGCCACCTCGACCTCTGCCTTCAGTGCCGCGCCTGCGAGACCGCCTGCCCCTCGGGCGTGCCCTACGGCCGCATCATGGAGTCCGCCCGCGCGAAGATTGTCGAAAGCCCCGACCGTCCTCGTGCCTGGGGCCTCCGCATCACCGCCATGCGTCAACTGCTCCCGCACCCTCGCCGCCTGCGCGCCGCCACCGGCGCCCTGCGCCTCTACCAGCGCTCCCCGATTCGCCGCCTCGTCCAGCGGTCCGGCATGCTCAAGCGCCTGCCCCCCAGCATGGCCTACGCCGAGGCGAGCATGCCCGAGATGCCGATCAGCTCCTTCACGCCGCCCGCCCAGCCTGCCGGACTCACGCGCACCGTCGCCATGCTCACCGGCTGTGTCATGCCGCACATGTATCCGCGTACCCACGATGCCGCCGTCCGCGTGCTCAACCGTCTCGGCTATCGCGTCCTCTTTCCCAAAGAGCAGACCTGCTGCGGCGCCCTTAGCCTCCACGGCGGCGACCGCCTCTTCGCCCGCGATCTCGCCCGCCGCAACATCGACGCCTTCCTCGAAGCCGACGTCGAGGCGATCATCGTCGACTCCGCCGGTTGCGGTTCGACGATGAAGGAGTACGCCGACCTGCTCGCCGGCGACGCGCTCTACCGTGATCGCGCCCGCCGCTTCGTCGCGCTCACGAGGGACGTGCTCGAGTTCGTCGCTCCGCATGATTTGGGGACGCTCGGTTCGATCGCCGAAGCGCGACGCAGCGTCACCTACCAGGACTCCTGCCACCTCGTACACGCCCAGCGCATCACCATCGCCCCGCGCGCCATCCTCCGCCAGATCCCCAATCTCGACCTGCGCGAGATGTCCGCGCCCGACCGCTGCTGCGGCAGCGCCGGCATCTACTCCTTCGTTCAGCAAGAGATGTCCGCCCGCCTGCTCGACGACAAGATGGAAGACATCACCGCGACCGGAGCGACCTGCATCGCCACCGCCAATCCCGGCTGCATGACCCAGCTGGAATCTGGCCTCCGCCTCCGCAACATGCAAGGCGAAGTCGTCCACGTCATCGAGTTGCTCGATGAAGCAATGCGCGCCGCGCCCTGAGCTAAGGTGCTGAGGCGTTCCATTTTCTCGCAGCGCGGGCTTTCAGCCCGCGTGATGTAGCTTCAACAAAGCTTACTGCCTCTGTAGATGATCGTGTCGGCAGAGACTCCTTTGACACCCTGCCGTGGCTGCTACGCGGGACGCAGTGCCTGCCAACGCGGCCTCCTACAAGAATCCAGAAAGACCTCTGCGCCTCTGTGCCTCTGTGTTGAACCTCAGAGCAGCGTGCGAAGCGAGACCTCAGGCCGCGCCCCAAAGTGCGAGATGATTTCGGCGGCGGCGATAGCGGCGATGCGCCCGCAGCGCCCCAACTCCATTCCCTGCGTGTATCCGTACAGAAATCCGGCCGCGTACAGATCCCCCGCCCCCGTGGTGTCGACAACGCGCGGCACCGGTGCCGCATCCACCACATGCACCTCGTCGCCGGCGACGATGACGCTGCCCTTCGCACTGCGGGTAAGCGCGGCGACTTCACAGTGTCCGCGGACGCGCTGCAATGCCGCGTCAAAGTCGGGCACCTGGTAGAGTGACGTAATCTCCGCCTCGTTGGCAAAGAGAATGTCGATGTGGTGTTCGACGAGGTCGACGAACTCGTCGCGGTAGCGGTCGACGCAAAACGCGTCGGACAGCGTCAACGACACCTTTCGATCGGCAGCATGAGCGACGCGAGCCGCTTTCAGGAACGCCTCTTTCGCGCGAGGCGGATCCCACAGATAGCCCTCAAGAAAGGTCACTTTTGCGTTGGAGATCACCGCTTCATTAACGTCCTCCGGCCCGAGGTTCACGCCGGCGCCAAGAAACGTGCTCATCGTCCGCTGGGCGTCTGGCGTGACGACGATCAGGCATCGTCCCGTGGGCGACCCGCCGGCTGCAGGCGGCACTTCGTACGACACACCGCCGGCTCTCATGGCCTGCCGATACACGCGGCCCAACTGGTCGTTGGCGATCTTGCCGATATAGGCCGCCCGTCCCCCGAACGAGGCGACGCCGGCGACAGTGTTGCCGGCCGACCCACCGGACATCTCGAGGCCAGGCGGCATCGCGGCGTAGAGCGCTTCCGCCCGGGCGGCGTCGATGAGCATCATCGCGCCGTGCTCAAGCCCGTGCTCGGTGATGAAGGCCGGTGGTACATCAGCGATTACATCGACGAGCGCGTTGCCGATCGCCACCACATCAAACTGCGCTTCCGCCATCGTTCCTCCGCTGGTCCCGCGTGCCCGGCGACAACGTCGCGCCGCCCGTGTTACGATCCGCCGATGCCTGTCTCCCGATTCTGGTTGGTCGCTGCCACTCTTCTCGCGCTCGGCTTCGCCGCCTGCGATGTCGACAATGCCAGCTCGCCGCCGATCGCCAAGTCACCCGCGAGCGCCCCGACGGCGACTGCGTCGCCGGTGGACGCGACCGTCTGTGCGCCACCCTACCCGTCCGCGCCACTGACCGTGGAAACGGTCTTCTGCGCCGACCCGGCAACGATGCTGCGAGCGCCCGTCATCCGCATCGTCGACGGTGACACCATCCACGTCGAAATCGACGGCACAGACGAAACCGTACGATTCTACGGCATCGATACTGCCGAGCGGGGACAGCCCTGCTTTGCCGAGGCAAGCGACCGCGTGCGAGAGCTCGCCGGGGCGGCCGTTCTCCTGCGTTCCGACGTGCGAGACCAAGATCGCTACCAACGGCTGCTGCGTTATGTCTATACCAGCGACGGCCTCAGCATCGACGCCACCCTCATCTCCGAGGGTCTTGCCCGCGCCTGGACGGACGACGGCGCTCTCCGGGAGCCCATGATTGCGCTCGAAGCGACCGCCAGGGCAACGAGGCTCGGGTGCCTTTGGTCGCCCGCGGGTTAGGGGCCTGCCGCACGCCGCCGATACTCACCCGTGACAGGTCTTGCTGGTGGTGTTACTATACGCCGTTGTTGGATAGAGGTAAAAGGAGTAGACGTATGAATAGATTTCTGTGGCTCGCAGTTCCGTTAATCGTGTTCGGCGCCGTTGTCACCGCCTGCGGAGGTGACAGCAAGACGGTTGATATCCCAGGCGGTGGCAAGATTACGACCAGCGACAAGTTGCCTGGTGATTTCCCGGACGACTTCCCGAAGTACAAGGGCGCGAAGGTGTTGGGCAGCATTTCCGGCGGTGATGGTGACCAGCAAGGGACCATCGTTACGTTCGAGACGGGCGACAGCGTCAGCGACGTAGAGGACTTCTACAAGAAGGAGTTTGAAGACGGGCCGTGGAAGAGCGCGAGCAGCGGCGACGCCTCTGGCTTTTCCAGCTTCCTCGCAGAGAAGGGCGACACGGCGGCCAGCGTCTTTATCTCGGAAATCGATGACAAGACCACGATTCTGATCACCTACGGCGATAAGAGTGACCTTGGCCTCGACGACTCATCCGGATCGGACAGCAGCAGCGACGACGCGACGAAGGCAGATGCCGGCGATGATGACAGCTCATCCGGCGACGATTCGGGAGATAGCGATTCATCAAGCGGCGATAGCTCGGGGTCGGGCGACCTCCCGGACGAAGTGGATCTCTCCGATGATTTTCCGAAGGACGATGTGCCACTGCCCAGCGGTGCCCGGGTGACCAGCTCTTCCTCGTTCTCCACGGGCGGCAACCGCACGTTCTTCATCGAGTTCTACACCAAGGATGAGCCGGCGAAGGTGAGCGACTTCTACGAGAAGGAGATGCCTTCTCGCGGCTGGGAGAACTCGTTCAGCTCGAACTCCAACGGCGAGGTGTTTACGTCCTTTACGAAGGACAGCGACCCGGCGGACAGCGCCATCGGCGGCGTTACGATCACGATCGCCAAGGCGGACGTGGACGGCTACAGCGTCGTGAGCATGAGCGTCTCGCTCGAACCGAAGGAGTAAGCCTCCGCGGACTGGTACACCAGACGACAGCCCCGCCTCAGGCGGGGGCTGTTCTGTATCCTGCCGACATGACAATGCCGTACATGATCTCGGTTGAGGAAGCCCGCGAACGCATTCTCGCGCTCGTACCCCTGCTCGAGACAGAGGACGTTCCGATCCTCCAGGCGCTCGGGCAGGTAACCGCCCAGGATGTGGTCGCCTCGCTGGACATCCCGCCTTTAGACAACACGGCGATGGACGGCTACGCCGTTCGCGCTGAAGACACCGCGTCCGCGTCGGAGTCATCGCCTGCCACGCTGCGCGTCGTCGGCGAGCTGGCCGCCGGTTACGTGTTCGATCGCGCCGTGGGTGCGGGCGAGGCAGTGCGCATCATGACCGGCGCCCCCATGCCTGCGGGGGCAGATGCGGTGGTGCCCTTCGAGGAGACGGACGAGGTCGAAGGGGACGATGGCCCCGAAGATCACGCAGGTTCGCTGCGTGACACCGGCCGCGCCTTCGGGTCGTTCGCCAAGTCCCGCGCCGCCGTCGCCGTTCTGAAGCCAGCGGAGCACAGCGCGAACATCCGGCCGGCCGGTCAGGATGTCCGTCGCGGCCAGCTCGTCATCCCGCGCGGGACCATACTGCAACCACCGCAAGTTGGCGTGCTGGCCTCCCTCGGCATGACGACCGTCCGCGTGCATCGCCGCCCCATCGTCGCCGTCCTCAGCACCGGCGACGAAGTCATCGACCCAGGGGCACGGCTGGGACCGGGACAGATCTACGACAGCAACGCCTACGGGATCTCCGCGATGATCCTCGCGGCGGGCGGCCTGCCCCGCCGGCTCGGCATCGCCCGCGACACCGTTGATTCTTTGACCGCCCGCATTCACAACGGGCTCGACGCCGACCTGCTGGTCACCTCCGCCGGCGTCTCCCGCGGCGACTACGACATCGTGAAGGACGTCCTGGCGAAAGAGGGAGAGATCGACTTCTGGACGGTCCGGATGCGCCCGGGCAAGCCGCTCGCGTTCGGGTCGTTTCCATCGGGAGGCCGCCGCGTCCCTCACCTCGGCCTCCCCGGCAATCCGGTCAGCGCGATGGTTTCCTTCGAGCTGTTCGGCCGCCCGGCGATCTACAAGATGCTCGGCCGCACCGACTGGCAGCGGTCGAGCATTCGCGCGATCGCCGATGAAGCGATCACAAACGAAGACGCGCGCCGGGTCTATGCGCGCGTCATCCTCAGCAATCGCGACGGCGTGTGGCACGCCAGTCTCACGGGTCCGCAGGGCAGTGGCATTCTCACGTCCATGGCGGCGGCCAACGCCCTCGCCGTCGTCCCCGAGGATGTGGGTGCGGTCGCCCCGGGCGAGTCCGTCGAGTGCCTGCTGCTCGACTAACACGAGGCTAGAAGGTTCGCCGGATCGGCACCGAAAAGATGTGCTCGGGGGTTCCATCCCTGGCGCTCAGGGAGTAGGCCACAACCTCAAACGGACCCGACGACAGCGAAAGGACGTCGAGGCTTACCTGCCAGGTTCCGCGCGCGGGCGCCGCCGCAGATGCTGTCACGGTCTTCGTCTTCAACACCGTGCCGTCGGTATCGCGCACTTCCACGATCAGTGCGGCTTCGAACACGCTCGCCGTCCCACTTACGTTCAGCACGGCGGCCGTGTACTGATTGTAGTTACAGCGCGGAGACTCGATCACGATGGGCGGCAGCTCCTTGCTGACGGCGGAGGTGCGCGTGACAGCGTTCTCCTCGGTGCCGTCCCTGGCGCTCAGATTGAACGCTTTGATGGTGATCTGTTGCTCCTGCGTGGGCGGGACGAAGGCGAACGCGGTCTCCCACGTTCCACGAGTGCCACTGCCTGAGCTCGCCTGAACGTTATGTTGACACAAGACGGTCCCGTCGGCGTCGATCGCCTGTACCACCAAGGCTCCTTCGAAGACGTTCGCCGTGCCTGCCACCGCGAACGGCACTTGCACCGCCGCACCGTCAGCCGGGGCCTCGATCGTGATCGCCCCCGATGACGTTGGCACCGGCGTGGCGTCCCCACCACCCCCGCCGTTGCACGCAATCAGTCCCAGGCTGACGAGGATGGCCGCCGCCGCCATGAACCGCGCCGGAGATCGCTGCCTCATCGTGAGTGTCCCTTCGTATATCGTGCCGCCAGCCCGCAAGTATACGCATGCCGTCCCCCTGGCGCGGATCTTTGGCTGCGCCTTCGACCCGCGCCCTGTTATGCTCGCAACGATGCGGATTGTCTTCATGGGCTCACCCGACTTTGCCTTGCCTGCTCTCCAGCGTCTGATCGACAGCGAGCACGAGGTCGTCGCCGTCTACACGCAACCGGACAGGCCGACCGGACGCGGGCGCCGGCTCGCTCCTCCTCCAGTGAAGGCGCTTGCTCTCGAACACCACCTACCCGTGTACCAGCCGCAGTCCATCAGCAAACCCGACTCCGTCGCTCAAATCCGGACACTAGCTCCCGATCTCGGCGTCATCGCCGCGTATGGCCAGATCCTCCGGCAGTCGGTGCTGGATGTTCCGCCCCTGGGCATCCTCAACGTCCACGCCTCACTGCTGCCTCGATGGCGCGGCGCTGCCCCGATTCCGGCCGCCATCTTGGCTGGCGATGCGGAGACGGGGGCTACCATCATGCGGGTGATCAGGGCTCTCGACGCCGGCCCGATGCTTGCCGCGGCCCGTGTCACGATCGAAGGGGCCGACACCACGGCGACACTCACGCCGCGAATCGCCGAGGCCGGCGCCGATCTCCTGCTCGACCTCCTCCCCCGGTTCGCCCGCGGGGAAATAACCGGCACACCGCAGGACGAGTCGTTGGCCACCTACGCCCCGCAGATCGAGAAAGAGGACGGGCGCATCGACTGGAAGACCGAGACCACCGAGCGCATCACACGCAAAGTCCGCGCGTACGATCCGTGGCCCATGGCCTTTACCACGTTCGAAGGTCAGTCCTTGCGGATCCTCGAATGCATCGCCATAACCGGCACCGACACGCGGTCGCCCGGAACGGTGGTCGCTCGACAACCGGCGGACGTGGAGCGCATCGGCTTTCGGATCGACACCGTCGACGGCTGCGTCGGCGTGATTTCGGTACAACCGGCGGGACGGGGGGTGATTCCGGCAGACGCATATTTGCGCGGCCGCCGCGATCTACTGGGCGCGGTCCTGGGGACGTAGCGCCGCGCTACTTGCGCCGAAACTCCCGCGCGATGGCGTCGGCCGCCAGATGCACCATCGTCGGACGGCCGTGCGGGCAGGTGCGTGGCGCCTCGCACGACTCCAGGAGCCGCAGTAGCTCCCGCTGCTCCGTCTCGGACATCGCCATGCCCGCCCGCACGGCCGTGTGGCAGGCCAATGACGCCGCCGATCGGTGGCCCGGCTCCTCCACCGCATCATCCCGCGACATACGGTCCAACAGCTCGCCAATCGCCGCCGCCAGATCGTCGCCGCGCATCGCCGCCGGCGCCGTACGCACTACGTACACCGCGTCGCCGAAATGCTCGATTTCAAATCCCAGCCCGACAAGCGCTGGCGCGTGCTCGGCGAGCAGCGCCTGCTGCGACCCGCTGAGCTCGACGGTGAGCGGTTCCAGCAGCCCCTGTACCTCCGGCCGCCCCGCCCGTACGGAAGCCAGAAATCCTTCGTAGAGCACCCGCTCATGCGCCGCATGCTGGTCGACCAGGTACATCCCGTCCGGCCCCTCGGCGACGATGTAGGTCGCGTTCACCTGGCCGACGGCGCGCAACAGCGGCAGCTTTTCGATCATGGTGGTCGCCACAGCGGCGTCGGCATCGGGGGCGAGCGCCGACGCCTCGGACGTTGGCGCGGCTGGCTCCAGCGGCTGGCGATCCGGCAGGCGACTCGCCGGCATGGGGATTTGCACGGGCTTCTGGGTGAGAAAGAGCGGTGGGCGGTCATGGGCGCCCGACGTTGGGAATCCCCAGAAGCCAGCGGAGGCGGCCGGCACCATTCCCCGATCGGAGATCGCCCGGCGCACGGCGCGCTGGACGGCGCCGAACACCGCCCGCTCGTTCCGCAACCGTACCTCCGCCTTGGTCGGATGTACGTTCACATCGACCTGGTCGAGCGGGACGCTGAGGTTCAGGAGGGCGACCGGTCGGCGGCGGGTGGGCAGCATCCCTTGATAGGCCTCCTCCACCGCGAAGGTGAGGGCGCGATTCTTCACCCAACGGCGGTTGACGTACAGGCCGATGTAGTTCCGTGAGGAGCGGTGAATCCGGGGATCGCAGACAACGCCCCGCACGGAGCACTCGCCCTCCCCTCCCGGCGCATCAATCTCGATCGCCGCCGCCGCCACCTCCGCCCCGTAGACCGCCGCCACGGCATCGACCAAACTCCCGGTACCCATCGTCCTCAGCACGGTCTTCGCGTCGACGGTCAGCTCGAACCGCACCTCCGGGTAGGCCATCGCGTAGTGCGTCACCACGGCCGAGACTTGTGAGGCTTCGCTCGCTGCCGCCCGGAGAAACTTCAGGCGCGCCGGTTGCGCCGAAAACAGGCGCCGCACCGTGAACACCGTCCCCGGTGGCGTTGCTCCAGACCCCTCCTCGATAATCTCACCATCGCGCAGCCGAATCCTCGCCCCCACATCGTTGCCAGCGACGCGGGTCAGCACATCCACCTCGCCCGCGGCGGCGATGCTCGGCAGGGCCTCTCCGCGGAACCCCAGGGTCGCCACCCGCCATAGATCCTCTTCGCTGGCGACCTTGCTCGTCGCGTGGCGTTCGAAGGCCAGCCGCAGTTCGCCGGATTCGATCCCGCAGCCGTTGTCAGCGATCCGGAGGAGGGCCAGGCCGCCCTCGCGAATCTCCACGGCGATGTGCGTGGCGCCAGCGTCGAGGGAGTTTTCGATCAATTCTTTGACGGCGGACGCGGGCCGCTCGATCACCTCTCCGGCGGCGATCTTCGCGGCCTCGTGCGGGGACAGGATGCGGATGGGCATGGGAACTCCCACTAACTCCGTGGCGCCGGCCGAACGGCCGTCATCGCCTGATCTGGCGCCTCGCGCCGATTGTAACAATCGCCGCCTCTGCGTCCGTCGATAATCTGTCACTTCCATCGGAGAGCATCCAAACGAGGGTACGGGCGCCCGCTCGCACTCCCGCCCCTGTAATCTGTCATCGATGAACCGACCCACAAGGACCTCGTGGCCGCTGGCGATGGGGGCGGTTGCCGTGATGCTCACGACAGCCTTCTTTGTCGGTGAGCGCGTGCGCCCCGCGGCTGACGCGGCGCCGGCCAGCAACGGGGCCCTTGCGGCGGGAGCATTCCCGCGCCCGGAATCGATCACTGTTCGCCTCCGCAGCGGCGGTGACGCTCGCGCCGTGCGTTCCTACGCGGAAGGCCTGGGGTATGCCGTGGCTGATGCGGCGGACGACCCTCCGGCGCTGCAGTTGGCCATCCCCGACGGCGTCACGCTCAGCCGTGCGGTAACGGATTTTACGGCGAAGGCCGGCGTGCTCTACGCCGAGCCGGCGTACCCGCTGCGACCGGCCGATGCTCCTGTCGATCCTCTGTACGCCGAAAGCCAACGTACGTACTTCGAGAAGATGCGTGCGCCGGAAGCTTGGGACATCAGCACCGGGATCGGCGTGATCGTCGCCGTTCTCGATACGGGCCTGGACGTCAATCACCCGGACCTCGCCGGGCGCGTCTGGACCAACTCCGGCGAGACGCCCGGCAACGGCCTCGACGATGACGGTAGCGGCTGCATCGACGATGTACACGGCTGCGCATTCCTCGGTGCTCCCAACGATGGATGCGCGCAGTCCGTCAACGGCGACATCGCCGATGATCTCGGGCACGGCACCTTCGTCGCCGGCATCATTGCGGCCGCGGGGAACGAGCTCGGCATCGTCGGCACCGCTCGCAACGCCATCGTGCTCCCGATTAAGATTCTCGACTGCACCGGCAATGGCAACACCTTCTCGCTCGGCCAGGGGATCGTCTACGGTGCTGCGCGAGGCGCGCGAGTGCTCAACGTCAGCCTTGGCGGCCCGATCGATTCGGAATACGTGCGGGAAGCCATTCGCATCGCTCGCGACGATTATGGAGCTCTCGTGGTGGCGGCTTCAGGCAACAACGGTGACGAGGTCGCCTTCCCGGCGCGGTATGACAGCGTTCTTGCCGTAGGTGCTACTGGTTCCTCCGGCGATCAGCGCGCAGGCTTTTCGACCGCCGGCGTGGAGGTCGACGTCGTGGCCATCGGCGTGGACATCGTGAGCACGGTGCCAGAAAGCGCCTGTACCGGGTTCTTCACCTGCCTTGATGGCAGCTCCGGTTACGCCATCGGCGGTGGCACGTCCTTCGCCGCGCCGATCGTCTCCGGCCTGGCGGCGCTGCTGATCTCCCGCAACCCCTATCTGCGGCCGGAGGCGATCCACAATCTCATCAAGTCCACGGCTGATCCGATGCCCGCCAGTGACCGGCCGGACTGGGCGGGCAGCGGCCGGATCAACATGCTCCGCGCCCTCCAGCTTCCGTATCGCCTCGGCGCTCCGGGCACGGCGCGCAATTAGAGTGCGTCTCCGAAGTACGCGAGATCGCTTGACAGGAGCGCGGACGCCCCGCTTGCCGTTCGCCCCTTAGTGCCCGCCCTCAGTCGGCGCCATCCGCTTCGGCCCTCTATCTGTTCCATCTGTTGACAAATCTACGGCAGCGGCGCTCAACGCCTTCGCCCGCAGCTCGTACAGCCGGGTCATCGCCTGTAGCGGACTCATCCCGTCGATATCCAGCTCGGCCAGTTCTCGCCGCAGCCCGTCGTCCGGCGGGGTCGACGCGAACAGAGAAAGCTGGGGAGCCTGCGCGGCGCGCCCGGTGCGTCCCCTGGCAGACCCTTCGGCTTCCAGTTCCAGCAGCACCTCCCGCGCGCGCTGCACAACCGGCTTCGGCAACCCCGCCAGCTCCGCCACATGCACGCCGTAGCTGCGATCGGCGCCGCCGGGCACGATGCGTCGCAGCAGGACGATCCGCCCCTGCTCCTCCGCCACCGCGACGTTGTAGTTGCGCACTCGAGGCAGCGTTCCCGCCAGCTCCGTCAGCTCGTGATAGTGCGTGGCGAATAGGGTCTTCGCCTGCAGCCCGGGGCGGTTATGGAGGTACTCCACCACCGCCCGGGCGATCGCCATCCCGTCGTAGGTGCTGGTCCCGCGGCCGATTTCGTCGAGGATAATGAGCGACCGCGACGTGGCGTTGTGCAGGATGGCGCTGGTCTCCGTCATCTCCACCATGAAGGTGGACTGTCCCGATGTCAGGTCGTCCCCCGCCCCCACCCGGGTGAAGATCCGGTCGACGATACCGATGCGGGCCTCGGCAGCAGGAACAAAGCTGCCGACCTGGGCCATGAGCGCGATCACCGCCACTTGCCGCAGGTACGTCGACTTGCCCGCCATGTTCGGCCCGGTGAGGACGATGATCTGCGCGTCGGACGACGACAGCGCGGTGTCGTTGGGCACGAAGGCGCCTGTCGCCAGCGCCCGCTCCACCATCGGATGGCGCCCGTCCCGGATCTCGATCGTATCCCCATCGTCGAGCACGGGCCGCACATATCCGTAGCGCGCCGCCGCTTCCGCGAGACCGCACGCAACATCCAATTCGGCCACCGCCTGCGCTGTGGCAAGAATCTGCAGGGCCGCAGCGCCAACCTGCGCGCACACCTGCCGAAAGATCGCCATCTCCAATTCCTGCGCCCGGTCCTTCGCGCTGAGGATCTGCGTCTCGTACTCGCGCAGTTGCTGCGTCGTGTAACGCTCGCCGTTCACGAGAGACTGGCGCCGCTCGTAATGTTCCGGCGCGAGGACGGCGTTCGCTTTGCTGATCTCCAGGTAGTAGCCAAATACGCGGTTGTAGCCGATCTTCAGCGACTTGATCCCGGTCCGTTCGCGCTCGCCGGCCTCAAGCTCCGAGACGAACCGCCGCACGTCTCGGGTGATCAGCCGCAGGCGATCCAGCTCCTCGGAGAACCCCGCACGCACGACCTCGCCGGACTCGATCGTCGCCCCCGGCTCGTCGGCGATCGCCTGTCCGATGGCCGCCGCGACGTCACCGCACGCATGCATCCGCGATGCCAGGTCGGACATGCGCGCATCGAACGCATCATCCTCGCCGAGGGCCCGGCGCAGGAGCGGCACCACCTCCAGCCCCCGCCGCAGGGCGACCAGCTCTCGCGGTTGTGCGCTGCCCGCCACCACCCGGGCGACGATGCGCTCGAGATCGGGCACCGATGCCAGCAGATCGCGGAGACGCGTCCGCCGCAGCGCCCCCTCGTGGCAGAAGGCGACTTCGTCCAGCCGCCGTTCGATCACCGGGATGTCGCGCAGGGGCTGTCCCAGCCGACGGCGCAGGAGCCGCGCCCCCATCGACGAACAGGTGAGGTCGAGCGTGTGAAGCAGGGATCCATCGCGCCGGTTGTCCAAACCCGCCGAGAACAGCTCGAGGTTGCGCGTCGTGTGGGCGTCCAGCCCGACGTGTTCGCCGGAGCGCCACGCTCGAATCGCGGCGATCAGGGCGACGCTGCCTGCCTGATTCTCGCGCAGGTAGAGCAGCGTCGCCGCGCAGGCGTCGCCGGCGGCGGAGTCGGCATCGAGCCCAAAAGCGGCGGGCGAGGCCACGCGAAAATGCTCCTGTACGGTGACGGTCGCCAGATCGCGGTCGAACCAGAGGGATTCGCACGGCGTGACGTGGTACGAGGCGTCCAACCACGCCGGCTTCTCGACCCCCGCGGGAACCAACACCTCGGCGGGCCGCAATCGTGCCACCTCTCGGACCGCCGCCTCCGCGCGCACGACGCCGGCGACGAACTCGCCGGTGCTGATATCGACGTAGGCCAGCCCGATGTCCCCGGCCCAGACGTCATCGCTCCCGCGTCGCGCGCGTCCGGGCGCCAGGCAGGCGAGATAGTTGTTGGCGCGCTCGTCGAGCAGCGTGTTCTCGATGAGCGTCCCCGGCGTGACGACCCGCACGACCTTGCGATCCACCAATCCCTTCGAAGTCGCCGGGTCGCTCACCTGCTCGCACAAGGCGACCTTGTACCCCTTGGCGATGAGCTTCGCGATGTATCCATCCACCGAGTGATACGGAATCCCGGCTAACGGGACGCGCAGTCCCTTCCCCATCGGCTTCGACGTGAGCGTGATCTCCAGTTCCCGTGCGCAGAGCTCGGCGTCGTCGTCGAAGGTCTCGTAGAAGTCGCCCAGACGGAAGAAGACGATAGCGTGCGGATACCGCCGCTTCACGTCCAGATACTGCCGCCGGATCGGGGTGAGTTCGCTCACGCAGCGAGTGTACAGCGTCCTCGTCTAACCGCCCGCACCCGTGTGCTGTGAGGTTGAACATCTGCTGTCATTCTGAGCGAAGCGAAGCATCTTCGTGGGCTAGCTCCGCGGAAACTTCGCTAGATCTCGATCCTCGCTCGGCCGGAAGACGCCCAAAGCCGCAGCTTATGTCTCGCCCGCCGCCTCGCGAGCGTTCCGCAGCGCCAGCCGCTCCGCAAACTGCATCCCGTAGAACATCGGGATCGCCGCCAGCAGGCATGGTATGCCAACGAGGATGCCCTTCACCCCGACCATGCTGATGAACAGCCCGAACGAGATGCACAACCCCATCCCTAGCACGGACACAATGCGGATAATCGCCACCACCGACGACACCTGCTCGGCCGGTTCGGCGGGCGTGGTCTCAAACCCGAAACCGTCATCGTCATCGTCCATCGCGGGCGGTGTGGTTGGCTGCATGTCCATCTCGGTAGTCACAGAAGTGATCGTACCCCACTACGCCCGCCACCGGAATAGCCACCGCCGGCGAACGTTGCCTTCACCCCCTATCGTCCAGGAAGGGCCTGCCGCCGGACGGCGCCGATGCCTCAGCGCCTTCTAGTTGCTAACCTTGCGCCGCTGCAGCGCGCTCGCGCTTCATGACGAAGTAGCTGCTCTCCGACCTCTGAAGGGGAAGCATGCCGGTCAATTCCCAGCCGTCCTCGCCGAGCTTGTCGAGGTAGCCGCGGACGAACCCGGTGCGGTGTTCACCGCCCTGACGGATGTACTCCGCCCCTTCAGCTGAAATCCTGCCACGAAAATCTACGTACACGACCTTGTATTCCCAGTTTGCCATGGGACTCTCCATTCCGATGGCACTGAACGGCAACGGTCGCCGACGGCAAGCCCGATCTCAGTCTGGCACATCGGTCAAGCTCTACGCCGGGCCATTGGCCTGTGGTTTTCGTAGGGCGTTTGACGTCGCGACACCCCGCCTATATTCTCTGCGCAGCCAGAAGGAGGCTCCATGGCAGTCACCACCATCGCCCACAAGCCCAACCTCACCGCCGATCAAGTCAAGGAGATCTTCCGCCGGAACTTCGAGGGTCGCTACACAATCGTTGACGGCAAAGGCGCCCCCATTGGCCCCAAACGTGACTTCATGGTGGTGAAGAACGCCTTCGTCGCCGTCTCCATCAAACTCGAGCAGGGCCAGAGCGAGACGAAGTTCGTCTACACCGGCATAACGCCAAAGGTCTGGGCGCGCCTGCTCTTAGGTGCGCTGCTCGGATTCATCCTCTGGACGGGCCTCACGAACGAAGTCAAACAGTTCATCGAAACCGCCCCCGAGTTCAAGTAAACTCCGCAATCTTGCGCGTAACCTCCGCGGTGGTTCATCCGGCGATACCGACCCCGCCGTCGATCGTGATGCACTCCCCCGTTACCATGTCCGCCCCCTCGATCAGCGACAGCACCAGTTGCGATACCGTCTCCGGCGTGCACACGCCCTTCAGCGGCGCCAGGCGCGACTGATGCGCCTTCGCCGCCTCGTACACCTGATCGCCCAGCCCGTTCTTCAACCACCGCGTCTCGATGAACCCCGGCGCCACCGCATTGACCCGGATCTCCGGCCCCAACACCTTCGCCAGCGCCACGGTCATGTTGATCACCGCCGCCTTCGAGGCCGCGTAGGCGATGGATGACCCCGTCGCCCGCGTCCCCGCCACCGAGGCGATGTTCACGATCGCCGCCCCCGGACTCCCGGCCTCGACGCAGCCTCGCATCGCCTTCGCCGCCGCCCGCGCGCAGAAGAAGGCGCCCTTCACGTTGACGGCGAAGATGTCATCCCAGTACTCGCTCTTCATCCCATCAAGATCGGCGAATGGCACGAAATGCGTCATCGCCGCATTGTTCACCAGCACGTGCAGCCCTCCGAACGCCTCCACCGCGCGCTGCACCATCGCCTGCACCTGCGCGTCATCCGATACATCCGCCTTCACCAGAAGCGCCTTCCCGCCCGCCGCCTCGACCAGCCGCACCGCCTCTTTCGCGTCGTCCTCCGACCGCGAGTAGTTGATCACGACGTTTGCCCCTCTCCCCGCCAGGTCCACCGCCACCTGCCGTCCCACGCCCACCGCCGACCCCGTCACAATCGCCGTCTTCCCTCGCAGATCCATGCTTCCTCCCACGTTGCTTGTCTCTCCGCTCGCCCGTGCGGCGCAGACCGTCAATTGCCGCGCCCGGTGCCGATTCGCCCCTATATTCGCAGTGCCAGCGGCCACCGGCTAGTGCAACACACAAAACCCGCCGACCGTTATCTGTACCGAAGACGCCGCAGGGGTGGTCGCCCCCGCATGCCTTTGGGGCAGTTGGTAGACTGGTGGAGCTATGAAAGCACCCTTGAAGGGACTCATCATCAGCGGCGGCAAGGGCAGCCGCCTGCGCCCGTTCACCTATACGGGTGCCAAGCAAATGGTCCCCATCGCCAACAAACCCATCCTCTTCTACGTCGTCGAGCACCTCGTGCAGTCGGGCATCACCGACATCACTATCATCATCTCACCCGAGACCGGCGACCAGATTCGCCGCGAGACCGGTAAGGGCGAGCGCTTCGGGGCGACGATCTCCTACATCGAGCAGCTCCATCCCGGCGGCATCGCCCAGGCCGTCGGCCTCGCCCGCCACGCCATGGACGGCGCCCCGTTCGTCGCCTTCCTCGGCGATAACTTCATCACCCACGGCATCGTCTCCTACGTCCATGCCTTCGCCGCCGGCGGTGACGACGCCTGCATCATGCTCAAGCAGGTGCCCGACGCTCGCCAGTTCGGGGTCGCGGAGTTCGAAGGCGAACGCCTCGTCAAGGTCGTCGAAAAGCCGCAGTTCCCGCCCAGCGATCTCGCCGTCATCGGCATTTACATGTTCACCTCGCGGGTGTACGACGCCATCGACAACATCAAGCCCTCCGCTCGCGGCGAACTCGAGATCACCGACACGATCCAGTGGCTGATCGATCAGGGCGACAATGTCCGGGCCGAAGTGGTCGACGGCGAATGGATCGACACCGGCCGCCACGACGATCTCCTCTCCGCCAACCGCATCGTCCTCGAAACGCTGCCCAACGACCGATCCGGTGGTGAACTCGACGAGCTGAGCAAGCTCCACGGTCGCGTGATTCTCCAGCCCGGCTGCAAGATCATCAACAGCACCATCAGCGGCCCGGCCATCATCGGCGAACGCACAGTGATCGAGAACGCCTACATCGGCCCCTTCACCTCCATCGACCGCGATTGTCACATCCTTGAGAGCGAGATCAGCAGCTCCGTCGTCCTCGAGAATACGAAGATCAAGCACCTCGACCACCGCATCGAGGATTCGCTCATCGGCCGCGACGTCGAACTCGTCGGCGATGACCGCAAGCCGCGCGGCTACCAACTGATCCTCGGAGACTTTAGCCGCGTGAGGGTGCCCTAGTATGCGCAAGATCTTCGTCGCCGGCGGCGCTGGCTTCATCGGCAGCAACTTCATCCGTCACGTGATGCGCGAGCTACCCGACGTCCACATCGTGAACTTCGATGCGCTCACCTACGCTGGCAATCCGGAAAACCTTGCCGAAGTCTCCAGCGACGCGCGCTACTCATTCGTCCATGGCAACGTCGCCGATGCCGCCGCGGTTCAGGAAGCCATGCGCGGCTGCGACGCCGTCGTAAACTTCGCTGCTGAATCGCACGTCGATCGCTCCATTCACGACGCTGCCGACTTCATGGAGACGAACCTCCGCGGCGCTTACAACGTCCTCTCCGCCGCCCGCGACCACGATGTAGAGCGCGTCCTCCACATCTCCACCGACGAGGTCTACGGCCCGGCCACCGAAGAAAATCCCCGCCGCGAGGACGACGCCTTCCAACCCCGCAGCCCGTACGCCGTCAGCAAAGCCGCCGGCGACATGATGTGCCATGCCTTCGCCGAGACCTACGGCCTCCAGGTCGTCGTCGCTCGCCCGGCGAACAATGTCGGCCCCTACCAGTATCCCGAGAAGGCGATCCCGCTGTTCATCACCAACGCCATCGAAGGCCAGCCGCTTCCCGTGTACGGCGAGGGCCTCCAACTGCGCGACCGCCTCTTTGTCGAGGATAACTGCCGCGCCCTCCTCCTGCTCCTGCAGCGAGGCGAAAAGGGCGAAGCCTACAACATCCAGGCCGACAACCACCGGCCGAACATCGACGTCGCCCGCACCGTGCTCGACCTGCTCGACAAGCCCTACAGCCTGATCCAGTTCGTCGAGGATCGCGCCGGCCACGACCCCTGCTACTACATGGACTGGACCAAGCTCCGCGCCCTCGGCTGGGCGCCCACCCACGACTTCGACGCCACCATGGAGGCCACCGTCCGTTGGTACGCCGACAACAAGGACTGGTGGCAGCGCATCAAGTCCGGCGACTTTCGCGCCTACTACGACCGCCAGTACGGCGATCGTCTCGCGGCGGCGCGCCCGTACGCGGGCTGAATACTTCACCGGCCAAGAGCCCGCACCCACATCAGTGTCACCCTGAGCCGCAGCGAAGGGTCTTGTTCGGTCGTCTCCGATGTTTTGGGCTCGGAGACAGAATTTCGGCCACTCGATAAGCCGTCGCTCGCCGGACTCGGTAAGATCTCCGTATGAAGATCCTCATCACCGGCGCCAGCGGCCAGCTCGGTCGCAGCCTTCTCCGCACTCTCACCGCCCACGATGTCATGGGGCTGGGCCGGGCCGATCTAGACGTGACGGATCCAGCGTGCATCGAAGAGTGGGTTCGAACTGAAACGCCCGACGCAGTCATCCACTGCGCCGCCCTCACCGACACGACTCGTTGCGAGAAGGAACCCGCCCTCGCCCGTCAGATCAACGACCTCGGCAGCGAGAACGTCGCTGCTGCCTGCGCTCGCGTTGGCGCCCGCCTCGTCGCCATCAGCACGAACGAGGTCTTCGATGGTACGCAAACGACCCCATACGCCGAAGATGCGCGCCCCAACCCTCTGAACGCGTACGCGCTCTCAAAGCTCGACGGCGAAGTCCTCGCCGCCGCCCGCCATGTCGACACGCTGATCGTCCGAGCCTCCTGGCTCTACGGCACTGGTTATGTGAACTTCAACGAAAAGGTCCTCTCCGCCGCCAAGGAGGGCCGCCCCCTCTCCTTCGTCACCGACGAGATCGCCACCCCCACCGCCACGGATGATCTCGCCGCCGCCATCGGCGCCCTCCTTGGCGGCGAAGCCCCGCCCGGCATCTACCACCTCAGCAACGAAGGCGAAGCCTCCCGCTACGACTGGGCCGTCGAGGTCCTCCGCTTGGCGGGCTCAAGCAGCACCCCTGTCGCCGCCGTCACCACGCCCGAGCTTCGCGCCAACGGCTACACCGGCCCCGCTAAGCCCCCCTACTCCGTTCTCGCCAACACTCGCGCGGCCGCCATCGGCATCACCCTTCGCCCCTGGAAGGCCGCCCTCGCCGCCTACTTCGCCTCCCGCACCGACGGAAGATAAGGTCAAGCGACGGTTCGTCTGCGGTAAGCCGGCGGATGGAGCACAGGCGCCCTCGCCTGTGCAATCGGCCCCAGCCGATCGACGCAGTACCATGCCGTGATAGCACCATCCGCCGCGTGCGAACCAGCGTCCCAAGCGAGAGGTTCCAGGTTCTTGGTTCTTGATTCTCCCGACGCTCCCCGCATCGCCATCGCCGTCATCAACTACAACTCGTCTACCTTCATTGACGAGTGGGCGGCATCCCTGTGCGAAGTCGAGTCGCCTCCCTTTAGCCTCATCGTCGTCGACGCCCACTCCGCCGACGACTCTCTCGCCCGCATCGAGTCCGCCTTTCCCGACGCCACTCTCCTCCGCTGCGGCGACAACGTTGGCTTCGCCGCCGGTGTAAACATCGCCGTCCGCACTGCTGGCGAACAAAAAGTCGACTACATCCTCTTCCTCAACCCCGACACCACGGTCACGCCCGACTTCCTTCGCGCCATGCTCGCGGTTGCCGATGACCACACCATCGTCGTGCCGAAGATCCTCTACAACGACGACCACCGCCTGATCAGCACCCACGCCGGCGGCTTCGACTGGCGCCTCGGCCTCTTCCGTAACACCTTCCACGGCCAGCCCGACGGTCCCGCCACTTCCGTCCGCCGCGACAACCTTGAAACCGCCTCCTTCGCCTGTGCCCTCGTGCCCACCGGGGCCTTCGACCAAGCCGGCCCGTTCGACGAGCGCTTCTTTATGTACTACGAGGAAACCGACTGGCTCCGTCGCGCCCGCACCCACGGCTACCGCATCCGTTACGAACCCTCCGCCGTCATCTACCACCGCGAGTCTGGCTCCAGCGGCGGCGGCTGGATGACCCCGTTCAAGCTCTACTACGCCACCCGCAACCGCCTCTATCTCGTCCGCAAGAACACCACCTCCCGCACCCAGTACGCCTACTTCACCGCCTACTTCTGGGTCACGCGCATCGGCAGCACCGCCCGCCTCGTCCGCGGCCGCCACTGGCGCCTCCTCCGCGCGATGTGGCGAGGCGTCTTCGACTACTACCGCGGCCGCATGGGCCGCACCTACCAGGTCAAGGATCTGTAGCTACACCTGTTGGCTGTCGAGCGAAGCGAGATCCAGAGGCTTCCCCTGAAGCCGTCGGATTGCCTGTGCCGTCACCCCATCTGTGTCCATCTGTGCAATCTGTGGATAATCCTGTATGCGCATCGCCATCGACGCCACCTCCGTCCCCCCGAAACCCGCCGGCGCCGGCGTCTACGCCCTCGAACTCGTGCGCGCCATGGCCGAACGCGACCGCCGCGACGGCTACGCCCTCTTCGCCCGCACCCGCCTGCTCGATGACGCCCTCGCCGGCCGCAAGAACTGGCGCCTCGAGCGCATCAGCGCCTCCCGCCCCGCCCGCCTGCTCTGGGAGCAACTCCGNNCCCGATGCGCACCCGCCGCGTCGTCACCATCCACGACGTCACCTTCTTCCGCATCCCGGAGCGATACCCGCCCCTGCGTCGTCTCTACTTCGGCGCCATCACCCGACTCTCCGCCCGCGCCGCCGACGCTGTCATCGTGCCGTCCGACGCCGCTCGCGACGATGTCATCCGCACTCTGCACCTTGCCCCGGCGAAAGTCCATACTGTCTACGAAGCTGCCGGCCCCCAGTACCGCCCCATCGATCCCGCCGAATCCGCCCGCGTCGCCAAGAAATATCTGCTGGATGCGCCATTCGTCCTCAGCGTCGGCAGCCTCGAGCCCGGCAAGAACCGCATCCGCCTCTTCCACGCCCTCCGCGATCTGCGCGACGAAGGCATCGACACGCACCTCGCCATCGTCGGCCAGCCCGCCTGGCGCTACGAGGAGGAAGTCGCCCTCGTCGATCAGCTCGGTCTCGGCAACCGCATCCACTACCTCGGCTACGTGCCCGCCGAAGATCTACCGGCCCTCTACAACGCCGCTACCGTCTTCGCCTTCCCGTCGCTGTACGAGGGCTTCGGTCTTCCGGTAATAGAAGCGATGGCGTGCGGCGTCCCCGTCCTCACCTCAAACATCTCCGCCACCGCCGAAGTCGCCGCCGATGCTGCCCTGCTCGTCGACCCGCACGCCACCCCCGCCATCCGCGACGGCCTCCGCACCCTCCTCACCGACAGCCTCCTGCGCGACCACTACGCCCGCCGCGGCCTCGCCCGTGCCCAGGACTTCAGTTGGCGCCGTGCCGCCGAGGAGACCCACGCCGTCTACGAGCGCGTCCTCCTCGGCCTGCCGTCCGCACCCCGGCACGAAGCCGCCAACATCCGATGAGCCAGCGCCCCCAGATCGACGTCTCTGTCATCATCGTCACCTACAACTCGCGAGAAGTCGTCGCCACCGCCATCGACTCCATCCTCACGCACACCTCCGGCGTCTCGTTCGAGATCATCGTCGTCGACAACGCCTCCCCCGACGACACCGGCGCCTTCGTCTCAGAGCGCTATCGCCAGACCGCCATCGCCGACGGCATCCTGCGCGTCCTCCACCTCCCGAAAAACGCCGGCCTCTCCGCCGCCCTCAACCACGGCGTCGCCGCCAGCTCCGGCACCTTCATCATGCAGCTCAACCCCGACTGCCGCCTCGATGCCGAGCCATCGACCGACTCCAACCCCCCCACCGATCCCGCCCACGACCCCCTCTCCGTCCTCGCCGTCTTCCTCCGCGAGCACGAGGACGTCGGCATCGCCGCCCCCCAGCTCCTCAACGACGACGGCACCCTCCAGCTAAGCTGCCGCGCCTTCCCTGGCTACAGCACCGCCCTCTTCAGCCGCTACTCCCTCCTCACGAAGCTCTGGCCCAACAACCCCGTCTCCCGCCGTTACCTCATGACCGGCTTCGACCACACCGAACAGCACGACGTCGACTGGGTCAGCGGTGCCGCCCTGATGTTCCCCCGCGCCACCTTCGACCGCCTCGGCGGCTGGGACCCCAACTTCTTCCTCTTCAGCGAAGACGTCGACTTCTGCAAACGTGCCCACAACGCCACCCTCCGCGTCGTCTACCTTCCCGCCGCCCGCGTTTATCACACCATCGGCATCAGCAAACACCCCTCAAGGCGCGCGATCATCGAGCGCCACAAATCCATGTACCGCTACTACCGCAAACACCTGCGTCGTGTGTGGCTTCAGGACTTTGTGACCGCGCCCGTGATCGCCGTACGCTGCGCCCTCGCCCTGCTAGGAGCGACAACAAAGAGACGATCCGGCCCGTAAGGACAGGTCTTTTCGCAGAGTCGCCGTAGGAGACAGACCTGTCCCCGCACCCGCACCAACGACAAAAGCCGCGTCCCCAAGAACGCGACCTCACCAGGATCCCCCGCGATCCTCTGTGCCTCTGCGTTTGCCCGCACTGGCGCTGGCCAGTACGTGGTGTTTAGTCCGTCGAAGAAGTAGGCGCGAACACCCGCTGCCGCAGCCACACAACGCTATGCGAGTTCCACAGCGTCACCACATACCCCAGCCGCAAGACCACCGCCCCCACGATCGCCATCACCGCCAACAGCACTGCCATCTCCATCCACGTCTGGTCCACCCAGTGAATCAAGATCGCCCCCAGCGCGAACAGCGCCGCGATCCCCCAGATCACCACCAGCGTCCCCCGCGGCCCAACGCCGTATGCCTCCAGCCGATGATGAATATGGTCCGCGTCGCCCATCATCGGGTGTTGATGGTGCAGCGTGCGCTTCACGACCTGCAGCACCAGGTCCAGCAGCGGATACCCCAGCGCCACCAGTGGCACCAGCACGAACACCTCGTTCGTCGGCCCCGTCGTCGCCCGGATCGACAGCGTCCCCAGCACGAACCCGATCACGTACGCCCCCGAGTCGCCGACATACGCCGACGCCGGTGGCAGGTTGAACGGCATGAATCCCAGTCCCGCGCCCGCCAGCGCCACCAACAGCAGCGCCACCGTGGGATGAGCGGAGCTCTGCGCGATCGCTGCCAGGGCGATGCAGGCGAAGATGCCCACCCCCAGCGAGACGCCGTCGCGCCCATCGACGAAGTTGATCGCGTTTGTGATCGCCGCGATCCACAGCACCGTCACGAAGAACCCCAGCCAGCCGAAGTCGATCGTCAGCCCCGTCGGCAGCCCCACCTCTTCGATGCGGTATCCCGCCGCGTACGCCGCCGACCCGCCCGCCAGGAACACTCCCAGCCGCAGGTACGGCGAGGTCAGCTTCACGTCGTCGAGGAACCCCACGTAGAACACCAGGGCCGTCGCCGCCAGCAGTCCGAAGAAGCTGCCCGAGCGCGGCGAGAAGATCTCTTCCGCCTGCCCCGACAGTGCCGAGGCGATGAACGGCGTCAGCGCGAACGTCGCCAGGAAGACCACGCCGCCCCAGCGCGGCCGCTCCGCCTCTCCCCGCACATGGAACAGCCGCAGAAACCGCTCCGTCCGCGAGAGCCCAAGCAGCACCAGCGTCAGGCCCAGCCCGATGCCCGTAGAAAGCGCCAGCGTCAGCAGATACATGTCAACCATGCAGGCGGGCCTCCGGTCTCCTACCGCAGGTTAGGGTATCATCTGCTCCGATCGCGAATCCAACGGACACGGGCGACAATGCTGGCCTGACAGATTCGACCGAGACCTAGTGAGGACAGCTCTTAGTTGACTGTTGAAGTAGATAGCATCGAACCCGGAAAATATTCGGTCGTGGTAACGCCGCCAAGTGCGACGCGTGATTGGTCCACGGTCGAGCCCGTCCCTGCTTCCGAACTCGAATCGAGACTCCAAGATCTTGGTGTTCACCCTCGCGACATTTGGGAACATATCCGCGCAGCCGACCGTAACCGTGAGTTCGGAACTACTCAACTGGTTCGCTCATTTCGCGAGTTACGTCGGCGAGCGATCGCTGAGACGATCTCGGAACCAGAGATTTCTGACGTAGCTCGAGAATTGAAGGATGCCGGTTCAAATATCGACAAGCCGTTTCTTGTCAATATTCTCGGTCTGGCCGCTACGCCTGTGGCGATCAAGGTGCTCGAAGATACCCTGCTTTTCACTCAGGATAAGTTTGTAGCCTTCGCCATATTGGAGGTTCTTCACGAACGAGAAGCGGACGCGTTCTCGCGGGTCGCGAAGCCCTTCATTCGCGGAATGCAATGGGATCGCGATGGGTACGTCCGCGGATGGGCGATGGCATATGCAGCGAGCCTCCTCGAACGTAGGAGAGATGAAGCGCTCTTTGAGGAAATTGTCTCGGTCGCCAACAACGGCAAGCTGGATCCCATTGCCAGGAAAGACGCGCGTGTGGCGCTGGCAAGGCTTGCCAAGCTAGATGTCGGCGTTGCTCTGTCCGGGAACGGCGACGCGCTGGATCGGTTGATTCAACTCGCAAGGCAACGGATCGTGGAATAGACCTACGGTGCGCCTGTCCCTTCACCCGCTCGCGCAGCGCCAATCCGACAACTGACTTCTCACGAGCTGACGAGCTGACGAGCTGACCGGCTGACGAGCTGACCGGCTGACAAGCTGACGCGCTGACAAGCTTCAAA